>Ga0172377_10000044_pt1 | contig 93842 bp, 83 predicted proteins | sample Pumphouse3metaG_FD_119749 | JGI IMG/M metagenome (GOLD analysis project Ga0172377, IMG submission 119749) | Leachate microbial communities from a municipal landfill in Southern Ontario, Canada - Pumphouse #3 metaG | ecosystem: Engineered > Solid waste > Landfill > Unclassified | place: Canada...
AGTGTAATATCTATACATCTGTTGTTTGTCCTATCATATTGGATTGATTTACAGATGTTAGAAGGTACTCTTAGTGGCTCAAGATTTTTAGGTTTTCACCTAATAGATCCTTTTATGACTTTGCAAGTTTTTGCAGCACACCATAGTATACCAATAAACTTAATTATTGGTACACTAACGATTATTATAGTCTATATCTTAGTAGGTGGTAGAGCCTATTGTTCTTGGGTTTGTCCATATACAATAATAGGCGAAATTGGTGAAAAACTACATAAAAATTTGGTAAAGAAAAAAATTATCAAAGAAAGAGTTTATAACCATAATGTTAAATATGTTTTTTGGGCTATATTTTTAATCCTTGCTTTTGTTAGTGGCTTTTTGGTATTTGAAACATTTAATATTGTTGGAATACTAAGTAGGGCTATTATATATGGCTGGACTGTAGCACTAGGTTTTGTTGCAGCAGTCTTTTTGATAGAAGTATTTTATTCCCAAAGAGCATGGTGTAGATATGTATGTCCAATTGGAACAACATATGGACTTATTGGATGGCCAAGTGCAACAAAAGTTGTCTGGGATGATAAATGTGATCACTGTAGAGTATGTATAGAGGTTTGTTTAGTTCCACATGTATTAGAGATTGTAAAGAAAAATGCCGATAGACAAGGCAAAAGTGAACTAGCAATCTTAAGTGGTGATTGTACACTATGTGGTAGATGTATAGAGGTGTGTCATAAAGATGCACTTAGATATGATACAAAATTGAAGAAGCTGATATGATAGAAATTAAAAACTTAACAAAGGTATTTGGAACACAAGTCTCTTTAGATGATATAACACTTACATTAAACAAAAATGAAGCTGTTATCATTATGGGACAAAATGGTGCAGGTAAAACAACACTTGTAAGAAGTATTTTAGGTCAATACATCCCTACCAAAGGGAGTTTGACTATAAATGGCAAAAATCCATTTAAAGATAGGGTTAATACTATAGATTTGATAGGGTTTGTACCACAACTTCCACCACCTATTAAACTAACTGTAAAAGAGCTTATTGATTATGCAAAAGTCTCTAGTAAGGTTGATACAAATACAGTTGTTAGTCACTGTAAAGAGATGGATTTGGATATAAAAGATCACTTTAAAAAAGTCTTTTTCAAACTGTCTGGTGGTATGAAACAAAAACTCTTAATCTCTATAGCATTAGCAAGAAACCCTGATATTTTTATATTTGATGAACCAACTGCAAATCTTGATCCAAAAGGACGAGAGAACTTTTATAAACTTCTAAACAACTATTCTGATGATAAACTCTCTATTTTTATTAGCCATAGAATAGAAGAGGTATCTCATATAGTAAATAGAAAAATTGAGATGGATTTAGGAAAGGTGGTAGCTGATGAAAAAATTTAGTCTTTTATTACTATTTGTTATATCTATCTTTTTTAGTGCTTGTGATTCTACTATAGATACAGGTGCAAAAGAGGTTAAATATGATAGAGAAGTTTGTGAAAGATGTAAAATGATCTTAAGCGAACGAAACTATGCAGTTCAACTTATCAATCCAAGCAATGGTAAAAGATATTATTACGATGATATCGGATGTGCTATTTTATGGTTTGATGAAGAACATATTGAGTGGGAAAAAGATGCTATTATCTATGTAGCAGATGTTCAAACTGGTGAGTGGATCAATGCTTATGAAGCTTTTTGGACTTATGGAGCAGTAACTCCAATGGATTTTGGATTTAGTGCAAATAAGTATAAACAAGAAGATAAAGAAAACTTTAGCTACAATTATGTTAGAGATAGAGTGTTAGGTAAACCGCAATGAGAAATTTATTTTTAGTATTTAGTACGGACTTAAAAGAATCACTAAGATCTAGATGGTTTTTAGTATATACGCTTCTTTTTGGTGGGATTATAGCTTTGTTTTTTATAACTGGGATCACCGAATCAAGAATCCAAGGATTTAGTGGACTTAGTAGATTGTTACTTATATTTATAGAGATTTGTATAGGGATTATTCCTATCTTTATACTTATAAATACAGTAAGAACCATAGCAGGTGAGAGAGATAGCAATATCTTAGAATATATGCTTTCATTTCCTATATCTTTAAGAGATTACTTTTTTGGGAAATTTTTGGGTAAACTTTTTAGTGTTACTATACCTATTTTTGGAGCTTTAGCTCTAGCTTTGATATGGGGTGCATTTAAAAGTGTTGATATTCCTTGGGGAGTATTTTTATACTATATTGGTTTGATAATAGCTATGAATATAAGCTTTTTAGGGCTTAGCTTTTTTATCTCTTCTTTAGTCAAAACTCAAGAAGTAGCTTTAGGAATAGCTTTTTTTATATGGTTATTATTACTAGCATTGATTGATATTTTGTTAATAGGGGCTTTGATTAAATCAACTGCTAATCCTGATTTAGTCTATTCTATAGCATTATCAAATCCTTTGCAAGTTTTTAGAATTGGTGCTATAGCTCTTTTTGATCCAGAACTTGCTGTTATTGGACCAGCTAGTTATTTTATACTAGATGAATTTGGTAAAGAGTTTTTAGCAATTTATTGTATAGCATATCCTATAGTATTAGGAGTGATTTTTAGTTTATTTGGTTATTTTATATTTAAAAGAAAGGATTTAGTATGATGAGAATTGTTATTTCTTGTTTGCTTATAGTCAATTTTTTATTTGCTCAAGTAGAAAGCTTATTAGGAAAAGATTATGAGTCATTAAATATTACTCAAGAGATTTGTCCAATCAAAGATGTATCCATACCAAAAAACAAAGATTGGCTTGGATATATCCAATACACAAATGGTGATATTACCGCACTTAGCTCTCCAAAATATACTTTTGTACTTTATATCAAAGAAACAGAAGTACTAAAAAGAGATGATATAGCAAATCTATATCTAACAGATCATAAAACAGGTAAGCTAATAGATGCAAAAACGGCTTATTATGTTTTTGGTAGTAGAATTATGAGTGTAGGTGGAGATGATATCATACCTTTTGCAAAAGAAAGCGATGCAAAAGAGTTCTTGGATAACAACGGCGGAAAACATATCTATAGAGTAGATAGAATGACTGCTAACTTTATAAACTATTTAGATATGAGATGAAACAGGTAAAGCTTTTTTCTTACCTTCTTATATCATTTTCTTTAGTTGGAGTACTGCTTATATTTCATGCTATATATAAGTCCTCCAACTCTAAACACAAAGGCCCATCAACAACCGTTGGGCTTACTTATTTAGTAGGTAACCCTTATCAAAACAATACCATGTATTTTAGACACTTTGAATACAGTGATTATTTTAGTGGGCATTTTTATTTTCCATCTAGTCCAATTCTTGGCGATGAAGCATTTATCTATAAGGCTCAACAAAAATGAATATAAAACTTTTAAATTATGCACTATCTTCTATTTTTAGAAAAAAAACAAAAAACCTAATCTTGTTTTTTGGACTACTATTTTCTGTATCTTTGCTGATTTCATCACTTTTTACAGCTTTTTCACTTAAAACTATGGTTTTAAAAGAAATCTCATCTATGCCTGAGATTACCGTTCAAAAAGTCTTAGGTGGTAGAACAGAGCTTATAGAAAAAGATAAAATCTATGAAATCCAACAAATCAAAGGTATAAGTAGTGTAAAAGAGAGGGTTTGGGGATATTACTATTTCCAACACAGACGTCTTAACAACGAAGGAGTAAACTTCACTATAGTAGGACTTGATCTATATATGGATGAATACAAAGACTCCCTAAGTAATGTGGCTTTAAAATACTATGATGTTTTAAATGATGGCAAGATGATCATAGGTAAAGAAGCATATGATACTATCAAAAAAGGTTATTTTGAGGATTTTTTCCACTTTTATACTCCTGAGGGCGAAAAAATAAAAGTTGATGTAGGTATGGTTATAGATGAGCTAGAGAGTTTTGAGGGTAGTAGTATGATGATAGTCTCTCAAGAAGTAGCTCAAAAAATCCTTGGAGTAAAAGATGGTTATGCTACTGATATAGTAGTTAAGATACCAAATGAAACAGAAATAGACAATATAAAGGATCAAATCATCAAGCTTTATCCTGATTCTAGAGTGATTACAAAAGATGATATCTATTCAGCTTACAATGGTATGTTTGAGTTTAAAAATGGATTTTTCTTAGCTCTTTTTCTAATCTACTCTTTTGCTCTATTTTTGCTGATTTTTGAAAAATCAAGTGGTTTAGGTGAACTAGAGAAAAAGGAAATAGCAACACTAAGAGCTGTAGGTTGGAAAATTAATGATATTATTAAAGTTAAATTTACTGAACACTTTATTTTGATTTTTACATCTGTAGTAAGTTCTATACTGATTTCTTATATAGTTGTTTTTATCTTTGATGCTCCTATTATCAAAAATATCTTTTATAGCTCATCGGAAAGTTTGCCACCTTTTACAATGGTACCAAATATAGAGATCTTACAAATCCTTGGGATTATCGCTGTTAGTGTTATACTCTATCTTGCTTTGGTTTTGATCCCTATTTGGAGAAGTGCTATAATAGATCCTAGTGAGAGTTTAAAATGATAAAAATAGAAAATCTTTACAAAATATATGAAACACCCTCAAAAGAGGAGCAAATAGCCCTAGATAATATCAACTTAGATATAGAAGAAGGAGAGTGTGTACTTCTTCGTGGACATAGTGGAAGTGGTAAAAGCACCCTACTTTCTATAATAGCAGGTATCCTAAAGCCATCAAAAGGGTTTATTGAAGTTGATGGAGCAAAACTATCAAAAGTACCTGATAACTTCTCTACTATCTTTAGAAGAGACCATATAGGCAATATTTTCCAAAAATACAACCTAATCCCAGACCTAAGTGTAACAGACAATGTAATAGCACCTTTGATACCTACAGATATAAGCTATCAAAAGCTTATAGAACAAGGTACAAGAGCTATGAAAATAGCAAATATCTATCACAAAAAAGACAATCTTGCCAAAAACCTCTCAGGTGGTGAGCAACAACGTTGTGCTATAGCTAGAGCTATGGTAAACGATCCCAAACTAATACTAGCTGATGAACCAAGTGCCAACCTAGATCCAGAACTAACTCAACAATTTATACAAGAGATGCATAAACTAAAAGAGTTACATAAAACTATTATTATAGCTAGTCATGATGATATACTCTTTAAAAGTGATCTTTTTACAAAAGTGGTTTTTTTAGATAAGGGTAAGATTTATGATATTAACTAGTGGTACAGTCTCATATCTAGGTACTAGTGTAGCTATCTTTTCTTTGGCTACTATTGCTTTTATAGGAAGTGTAAAGATTTTAAAATCTTGGGATTTTAACTCTACATCTAACTTACAATATTCAAATGAAAAATATAGCTTTCTAATCTCAACAATCATCTACTTTTTGTTGATGATAAAGATTATTTTATCTTTTTATATACTTTATCTAATAGACTCTTTAGTTCCTTTTATCAAAGCCGCTATGTGTGGTGTAGGAGTTATCAATGCCACTAGCTATGGTTGGTATCTTTTGGGGCTTAAAATTATTCTTTTGGTTCTTTTTGGGTTATGGATAAGTGCTCATAACAAAGATATGCAAGAGACGAATTATCCATTTTTAAAGTTTAAATTTAGATTTTTTATACTTATTTATCTTCTTTTGATTATAGAGCTTATCTTAGATCTTCAAACCATCATAGGACTTGATACCCAAAGAATAGTAAGCTGTTGTTCAGTTACCTTTGCAAATACAAATAAAATAGGTGATTTTATCTCTTTATCTAGAGATGATATGGGCATTACCTTTGGTATTGTTTTTACACTCTATTTTATTTTGGGAGTTTTATCATATTTTAGACAAAAAATCTCTATCGCCTTTGGATTTGTATCAATTATGATGATATATACAGGATTATTAGTAACAATATATACCTTTTCACCCTATGTATATGAGCTTCCTACTCATACATGCCCTTTTTGTTTGATACAAAAAGAGTATCACTATGTTGGATATGCTTTTTATATATTATTGATTTTTGGAAGTTTTTTTGGTATTAAATCAGGATTTAATTACCTTTTTCTTAAAACACTAAATAAAAAAGATATAATTCTTTCTTTAGCTTTAAATACTCTATTTGTTTTAATAGGACTTTATTATGTTCTAGGATACTATTTTCATAATGGTGTGTGGTTATAAATAGGGAGCGTTCAGAGTTAAGTGCTAAGCGTTAAGGATTATTAATGTTAAATTTGCTTATTGGTGGATTTTTTTGGAAGTAAGATTTCAATCTTACCTATGGTGACACTAAAGTGTCACTTCCATTTGGTATGCACCACAACTCACAACTCACAACTCACAACTGAACGCTGAACACTTAATCACACTCTTGTGATGGCTTAGCTATATAATAGCCTTGAGAAAAATCAATACCAAGCTCCAAAATCTTCTCATAAACCTCTTTACTACATACAAACTCTGCTATTGTTTGTATATTTTTGATTTTGGCAAACTCTATAATAGTTTTGACTATCTCAAAATGCTCTATATTTGAATCAATATTTTTAATCATAGAACCATCTATTTTAACATAATCAGGTGATAGCTGTAAAAGATAGATAAAGTTAGAGTATCCTGTTCCAAAGTCATCTATAGCTATTTTACATTGATAGCTTTTGATAGTTTGAATAAAGCTTTCTAAAATATCACTATTTTCTATCCCTTCACTTTCAACTATCTCAAAAACCACCCTACCCCAAAAGCTCTTATCTTGCATTTTGCTATTTATTAGCTCTCTTATCTCTTCTGATTGGATATCTTCTATAGTAAGATTAAGTGAAAACTCTAAAGCACTATCTTTAAACTTTTCAAAAGAGTGATTTATCACTATTTTTGTGATATTGATATATTGTTTTGAGAGCTTTGCAAACTCTAAGAAATAAAATGGACTTATTAGGCTACCATCTTCATCTATCATTCTTACTAAAGACTCATATTTTTCTATCTTTTGTGTATGATTATTATAAATAGCTTGATAGTGTAAAACAAATCTATCCTCTTCTAAAGCCTTTTTGATTTTAGACGTCCAATAGATATTGTTTTTTATAGTTTCTTCTATATTAAATGATTTATCATAAAGTAGATATGATAATCTATTTCTTTTTAGCTCTTTTAGAGTCATCTCAGCGGTATTTAAAAGATTTTCTTTATGCTCAAAAGATATTGCAACACTCAAAGAGATAGAAGTTTGTAGATCTTCATATATAAAAGTATGGTATTTTACACTTTGAATAACACTTTCTACTAGCTTTAAAAACTTCTCTTCTTCTAAACTACTTAATAAAATAAACCTATCACTAGTATATCTATAGATACCATTCATCTCATCCATATAGCTTTTTAAGATTTTAGCTAGTTCTTTAAGTATAAAATCCCCCATACTATTGCCATAAAAATCATTGATATTTGAAAAGTTATCTATATCAAAAAGAGCTACTTTTGGATCGTGAAACTTTGGTATATCTATAAGGAGTTTTTTCCTATTTTGCAAAGATGTAAGCTCATCATATAAAACCATCTTTTCTATTTTATTTTGTTTATCATATATAGCAGTTATATCATGTCTTATAGCAATAAACTCTATTATTTCACCATGGAGATCCAAAATAGGCTTTACTGTAGCATCTACTACATAATATCCACCATTTTTCTTTTTGTTTTTAATAGTGCCTTTCCATGTTTGTTTGGCTAAAATACTCTCCCACATCTCTTTAAAGACTGCTTTATCTACATCTGGATGGTTGATTATAGAGTGGGTTTTGCCTATGGCTTCTTCTTTACTAAATCCACTAGTTTTTACAAAGTTATCATTGACATATTTAATAATACCATCTTTATCTGATATAGTTACTATGGAGCTTTCATTTAGTGCATTTTTGTATTGGTTGATATCATTGTATGCTTTTTGGATAGTGAGTGTTTTTTTGCTTACCTCTTCTTCTAAGTCTATATTGTATGAATTTAAGATTTTATAAGCTACAAAAACTATACCAAGTAGTATAATAAAAACAAAAAACTCAAAACTATAAGATAGCAACTCATAAGTATAAAAATAAGAGTCAATATTTTCTTGAGGTATTTTGATACTTATTACTCCTCTTAGTTCACCTAGTTTGTAATCATATCCTAGATTATACTTATCTGATACATACTCTGGAGCTGATTCTTTAGTAAAGTGGCATTTAAGGCATGATTGTTCAACCCAAAGAGGTAGGGTATATTGATAAATGTTTTGTTTATTGTCTCTTATCTTTTCAAATATTTGCTTTGTTGATGGTGAGACTTTATATCTTTTGATAGCATCAAGTTCAAACTTATCTGCTTGATTTGATGGATTTCTTGCTTGATCAGAGACTGTTTTGATACTTATAGAAAAAGGATTTGTTTTAGAAAAAAGCTCATTGATTTTAACTATGGCAACTGCTGGAAGAGCATGTATAGTATCTTTATCTAAAGGTATGGTTTTATCTATAAAAAGGCTTTGATAATGCTCTCTATATTTGACTACATAGCTACTTAAAATCTTAGCTTGTTGATAAGCAAAATCCTCTTTATTTTGATCTTGAATATTTTGTGCCAAGACTATTTTTGTAAGCCATACAAGTATAAAAAGAGTAACAATAACAAAAACAAAAAGTTCTTTCTTCCTCTTGATAAACTCCAAAAAATTAGATGCCATAACAACTCTACCTTTTTTTATATGTTTTGTATTATAGCAAATTTTTATTAAAAGAGTTTTCAATCTTAATAAATCTCTTCTTCTTAGTCTCTTCTACTATAGTTTTAGCTATTTTATCAGTCATAAGTGCCACATCTTGAGTTTGAGCCGCTATAGAGGCATTGGCTTGAGTTTGTTGATCAAGTCCAGTTATAGCATCATTTATCTGCTCAATACCACTTTGTTGTTCTTTACTTGCTATTTCTATATCAGATATAATATCTATAGTTTTTGTAATATTGTCATTTAATCCAGCATACCCAAAGATCATCTCATTTGCTATGTTTTTACCTTCATTTGCTTTTGCAGTAGCAAGTTCTACTATAGTTTTAATCTCTTTTGCAGCCTCTGCACTTCTTGCTGCTAGATTTCTAACCTCAGATGCCACCACTGCAAACCCAGCTCCAGCCTCACCAGCAGTTGCTGCTTCTACTGCTGCATTAAGAGATAAAATATTGGTTTGAAAAGCTATATTATCTATCACAGAGATTGCTTCGTTGATTAGATTGACTTGAGTATTTATCTCATCCATAGAGTTATTTGTTTTTCTTGCCAACACCATACCCTCTTGTGCTGATTGGCTAAGTTCACTAGCAAAATGAGCCATTTTAACTACATTTTCAGTATTGCTTACTATGGTGCTTGTTATCTCTTCCAAAGCCGCAGCCGTCTCTTCTAGATTTGCAGCAGCTTCATTGGAACTTTGATTTAGTTGATTTACATTTGCTAAGAGTATATTTGAACTTTCACTTAAATGTAACCCATTTGTTTGGTTTTCACTTAGCATTTGATTTATTGAAGTTTGTACTTGATGTATCCCTTTGATAAAATTTTCCAAAACCCCACCTTTTTCATCATTGGGATTAAGGTTTATAACACTTGTATAGTTATGTTTAGAGTACTCTTGTAAAACTTTATTTATATCTACAAATCTTTGTTTAGTGATATTTAACATCTCATTTAGGTTATTTTTAAACTCCTCTAAAGTATTATTTTGGGTTGTTTTTTCTATTAGTTGAGAATACCATCCATTTTTAACTCTAGCCATTACTACTTTAGCATCTTCTATTAGGGCATTGTCCTCTTCTATGCTATCTTTGGTTTTTTGTATATTTTGGTTGATAACATCCGCCATTTGCCCAAATTCATCTTTTGAGTTTAGTTTTATTGGCTCAATCTTTGAAGTTTGTCTATTTAAAAACTCAAAAAATGATATTAAACCATTTTGTATAGTACTCATAGATCTTAGAGTATTATTTATAAGCCATAGAGTTATAATTATACCTATAACTATAGCAAAAAATACCACAAAACTAGTAATATATATCTGATTATTAGCATTATTGAGTTTTAAATCCATAAGGCTATAGATATCATTATAGAGTTTTATCTCTATATCTCTTAGTAAATCTATAGCTATAGTAGAATGTTCCCACCAAATTCTAGGATCTATATCAAAACCACCCTCTATATTTTTGATATAAGCCTCTTCCATAATATCAAACGTTTTATCTACTGATTTACCTTGAAAATGAGCTTTATGAAACTCACCAAGTTCATAAGTAGCAAGAACAGAAAACTTATCTATATTAACACTCATAGATCTTTTAAGTCCACCAAAAAGTGCAAAATCATATGGATCCATGCTATTTTGTGTAAACACTTTATTTAGCGTACCTCTTGCCAAACCCAAAGACTCTTTAGCTGTAGCTAAATGTGTATAAGCTTGTATAATATTTCTTCCTTCAATATCAGACATTTTATTTGGTATCAAAACCACATTATCTATAGATGTGGAGATCAGTTTAGTATAAAATGGAGCTATTATTTGTGCTGTAGCCTTTAAAGAGTTGATATCTTCTCTTATATGTTTAAGATCTTGAATATAATTTAAAAGAAAATTATCTCCTTTTGTTTGACTAAAAGTAAGATTTAAATCTCTCAAAGCCCTATCAACATCATCTCTAGCTGTTACAAGAAGATCTCTATTTTGAGTTCCTTTTGAAGCCACATATCCCAAGCTCAAACCTCTTTCTCTTTGTAAAAAGTGAATACATTTAGCCAAGGCTTCACTTTCATATATACTATATTTTGTATTTTCTAAACTATTTTTTTCACCAACAAAATAGACAACTATAACTATAGAGTAAACTATAGCTATCAACAAAGGTGGCACTGCCATAAATAGAAGCTTTATTTTAAGAGGAATATCTTTTAAAAGACTTAACATTTCTACCATCCAAATTTTTTGAGTATATTAGTATAAAGTAGTTATTTTTTGCATTGACCTTAGTCAAAATGTGTAATTTTCACTATTTGTAAAGATTATTTATATGAAAACAATATATTTGATTATTGTCAATGATTTTTATTCTTTGATTTTATATACTTTTTTGTTTACTATTAGGGGGGGGGTGGAAAATATGATATTTGATAGACTTAGAGTATATTATAAAAAAGCTGATAAAACAACAGCAACTCTTATCAAAAGGCATATGACATTTTTTATACTTATTAGCTTAATGATAATTTTTAGTTTTGGGCTTTTATATATAATTTCACATATTCATAAACATGATACATATCATATCAACTTAAGTGGCAAACAAAGAATGCTAACGCAAAAAGCATCATATTTAGCTATGAAAATAGAAAAAAACAATAATACTCAAGACAAAAAAGAACTTTTTGATTTAGTTATAACTATGATAAAAAATCACTATTTTTTATCCAAAGAAGTGGTGGTTTATGATCAAAAAACCATAGAAAATATTACTTATCATTTAGATGAATTATATAGTTTAGCAAGAGGGTTTTTAGATAATGTATCACCTAAGGATATAGATTATTTTATAGAGATAAATCAAGATCTTCTTATGATGTTTGATAGACTTACTACACTAAAAGAGGAAAAAATCAATGAAATATTTTTTCAATCACGTGTACTTATAGCAATATTTGGGTTTTTACTTCTTACACTAGTAACTATCAAGGCCTTTTTTATTTTTAGACCAGCTATTATATCAATCATCAAACAAAAGCTAAAACTCCAAACTCTAAACAAACAACTATCCAAAAGAGTAGCTCATGAAGTTGCTAGACAAAAAGAACAAGAAATGTTGCTTATCCAAAAATCCAAAGAAGCCCAAGTAGGAGAGCTTATTAACAATATTGCACATCAATGGAGACAACCACTTAGTATAATCAAACTCTATATTATGACTCTAAAGCAAGAGTATAGTAACAACATTCTTACCCAAGAAACTTTTGATGAGCTTTCCAAAAAAAGTGAAACTTTAATAGATTATATGTCACAAACTATAGATGATTTTAGAGATTTTTTTATACCATCATCTGAATCAAAAGTTTTTAATGTCATTGATTCTATTAAAAAGATTGAAAAACTCTTAGAACATATGTTTTTATTTGAAAATATCTCTATCGATAATAGATTTGATTCATATTCTATAAATCAGGCCTTTATTAAAGGCAAACAAAATGACCTAGAGCATTGTTTAATGATACTTTTGGTTAATTCAAAAGAGGCTATTATAGAAAGAAGAGAAAAATTAAGAGATAAAAACATAGGTAATATCTCTGTTTTTGTTAAAATCTTAAACGACAATGTTATCATCCAAATCAAAGATGATGGCGGAGGGATACCTGTATCTATAAGAAATAATATATTTAAACAATATTTCACTAGTAAAAAAGATACTGGTACAGGTGTTGGACTACATATGTGTAAAAATATTATTAATAACAATTACCAAGGAGATATAGAGTTTTTTGTAGAAAAAGAGTTTACAACTTTTAGTATCAAAATACCTCTTATAAAAGAAGTTAAATAAGAAAATTAAAAGCGTAAAGTTTTTCTTGGAAGTGAGTTCTCAACCTAACTTGGTGACATTGAAATGTCACTTCCTAAAATAGGAAGTAAGGTTTCAACCTCACCCACTCAAAAAAGTATAATATTCAAAGATATATCACTTAAGAAATGGTGACATTGAAATGTCACTTCCAAAAATAGGAAGTAAGGATTCAACCTTACCCATTTAAAAATATCTCTATTCCCCTCTTTTTGAACTATCCGAAATTTTCGGATAGTTGAATTTTCTTCTAGCTCTTCATCTTTATATATAGCTTTTATATGATCATTGATAGTTCTTATATCTTTATCAAAAAGGTTTGAAATCTGTTTTTGACTAAGCCATATAGTTTCATTTCCTACTGATACTGTTAATTCTAGTTCACCATCACTATATACTACTAAATTTTGTTCCATATATACTCTTTTTAGACTTAAAAGTAAGTTATATAATTATAATACTTAAAAAGGGGTTATGACTTTGAATTAAAATCAAAATCTACTTCAAGTATATAATAATTTATAATATGATATAATTATCGAAAACCTTAGGTTGTAAATTGAGTCTATATAGTCAAAGATTAGAAGTATTAAAAAAAGAAATAAAAGAAATAAAAATCAAACAAAAAAAGAAAAAATTTAAACCAAATCAACAAATTATGATTGATTTTATCAATGGTGTTACTACAAATGCAAAATTTAAAATAAATGGAAAAAACATCATATTATATAAAGGTGATTTAAACAAAGGCTTTGTGCATATATTGACCTCACACTATTGTTCTGGTTGTTTAGGTGAACTATGTGCTAGAGATATTTTAAATATCGATATAGTATTACAAAAAGGAATAAAGTTAAACAAGATAGGTATTAGTAATAATAATCTGATAGTATATCGCTACTTAAAGGGTGTAGATGAATATAAACTTGTCCTAAAACATATAAACAATAACACTGATTTTATAGTAACTTATTATAGTAAAAAAGTGGGACGATAGGTTTAAAACCTCCACGGGTAAACATAACTTATGCAACCTACCGTAATCCCACTCAAAACAAAGATGATATTTAGTTTTTTACAAAACCAAATCTTCATCAAGTGTGTAATTATATATTAAATTTATACAAATGTCAAATATATTCATATATTTTATGACTATTTATTATATACTCTTTTTAGACTTAAAAATAGGTGACATTGAAATGTCACTTCCGAAAATAGGAAGTGAGGATTCATCCTTACCCATTCAAAAAAGTATAATATTCAAAGATATATCACTTAAGAAATGGTGACAATGAATTGTCTCTTCCAAAAATAGGAAGTGAGACTTTAGTCTCACCCATTGAAAAAAATATTAAAAATCTAGTAAATCTTATACTAATATGTTATAATATTATAAAAGGAATTATTATGTATATAAATTTACCGCATTTAGATATAATGGGATATTATCAATTCATTACTTTTAGAACATATGATAGTGTAGATAGTTATATACAAAAAATCCATACTTCAAATCATATAATAAAACACAAACAGCTACTCATAGACAAGTATTTAGATAGTTCAAATAAAGGCTGTTATCTACAAGATGATGCCCTAAAATATATGTATGATTTTTTAATATCAAAAGATCAAATATTTTATGAGTTAGTTTCATTTGCAATTATGCCAAATCACATACATATACTTTGTAAACCACTGTTACAGCTTGATAAAATGATCAAAAACATCAAAGGAATAAGTGCAAAAGAGATAAACAGTATATTGGATAAAAGTGGTAAATTTTGGGCAAATGAGTACTTTGACAGATGTATAAGAGATGAAAGACATTTTGAGATTACATATAGGTATATAGAAAATAATCCTACTATTTTGAGTAATAAAATGCAAAGTAAATATAGATTTTGGAGTACATACCAAAAGAATGGGTGACAATGAATTGTCACTTCCGAAAATAGGAAGTGAGGTTTCAACCTTACCTGCATAATATGAATATCAGTTGAGTAAAGGTGACAATAAATTGTCACTTCCGAGAGTGGGTGAGACTGAAGTCTCACTTCCAAAATGCGGAAATAAAAAAACCCTAGAAGTAAGGACTTCTAGGGTTTAAAGATGTTTGGGGTGAGGTTGAAACCTCACTTCCTAAAAAACAAAAGTTTCTTAGAATTTGAAACCAACTTCTAATCTACCTTTATCTTGTTTTAGTTGATCAGCAACATCATCTTTCATTTTTTCTTTACCAAACATTACTTGTGCATATAGGTTATCAGCAAAGTTATATGTTGCAGTAGCATAAGTTTCTTTCCATTTAACATCACCAGTTGTTCCTAGTAATGCACTATATGTTGCAGTATCTTTAGCTTTTGCATTTACATGAGTAAGACCTAGATTAAAATCAGGTAGTACATCCATATCAGCATGTAGTAAGTATGCTTTTGCATTTGCAACGCCATTTAGTCCTACATCCCATCCTAGGAAGTTTGCATCAGCATCGTTATCAAACGCTACAACACCGTGACCTTTTTTACCTGTTTTACCATATCCAGCTGCTAGGTTTACCATATCAGCTACTGATCCACTAACTACAGCTTTTGTAAGTTTTGCTGTTTCAGCACCACCTAAAGCACCAGCTAAAGTACCACCATCTTTACCTTTAAATGTTGAGTGCATAACTTCTAGTTTTGCAACATCAAGGATATTAAAGTCAGCTGCAATGCTTAGTGCATTTGCACCAGCTTCTAAAAAGTTACTTCCTTCATCTTTACCTACATGAGCATACCAAACTTGTAAGTTAGCTATATCTTCTACTGGTACTATCATAGCTGCAGCAGTGATATCATTACCTTTTAGATCAACTAAATCATTATTATTACCATCCATACTATTGTTTACAAAGTGTGCAGCAGCAAATGTAGCAAAACCTGCATTATATAGTGCAAGTACACCCGTACCTTTTTGTGTTGGGTCTATATTTGAACTACTTTGTGTCCATGGTGTTGGGATAGCTTGTTTACCAACTATTGCAGTTAGTCCTTCTACACCTGTATAGATGAATTGTGCATCAGCAAGTGTTGTATTTGGGTTACCATCACCTCTTACTGTACCATTATCACCATTATCAGTTGTTACACCTCTTACCACACCTGTTACTTTAACAGCTATATCATCAGTAGCTGGTACAGTTAAAGTAATAGCAGCTTTATAGATATTCTCATCACTGTTGCTATTTGTAGCTCCAGTTTTATCGTTTCTATCATTGTATTGGTATGTTACATAACCTGTAGCATCCACACCTTTGATAGCTTCTTCTAGTGGCTTAGCACTAGCAACAGATGATAGTCCTGCAACTGCAACAGCAGCAGCTAAACTAATTTTCGCGAATTTTTTCATTTGTTCTCCTAAATTTCGAAATTTACTTAGTATGTTGTATCACAACACACCGTTAGTGGTATTTTATACAATTTTAGTTTAAAGTTATCTTAAAAATGTGATTTTGGATTTAATTATGGGCTTTTATAGAATGTTTTTGGTTATTTAAGAGTTAAGATGGTGAGGTTGAAACCTCACTTCCTAAAACTCTGAACGCTTAATGCTCAATGCTGAACACTTGTTTGGAAGTGACATTTCAATGTCACCGTTAGGGTGCATACCATGAATGGGTGAGACTAAAGTCTCACTTCCAGTAATAGTTGAGGGTTCATACCATGAATTGGTGAGGTTGAAACCTCACTTCCTAAAACTCTGAACGCTTAATGCTCAATGCTGAACACTTGTTTGGAAGTGACATTTCAATGTCACCGTTGGTAGTGCATATTATGAATGGGTGAGACTAAAGTCTCACTTCCAGTAATAGTTGAGGGTTCAGATGGTGAGGTAGAAACCTCACTTCCAGAGAAAATCTTAGTTCCTGATTAGTTTTCTTATTTTATCATCTAGTGGGGCTAGGATCTTATAAAGGGCTGGTACTACAAAAAGACTTAAGATAGTAGAAAAAATAAGTCCACAAATAACAGTAATCCCCATAGGGGCTTTGATCCCAGAACCCTCACCTACAGAGATAGCAAGAGGAAGCATTCCAAAACTCATAGCAACGGTAGTCATCAAAATAGGTCTTAGTCTTGAGGTGCTTCCTTCTATAATAGAATCTTGTAGATTTTTACCACTAAGTCTTAGTTTATTAACCGCATCTACAACCAAAGTTGAGTTTTTGCCGACAAGTCCCATAAGAAGCATAAGCCCCATAAGACTAAAAAGACTATTATTCATATCAAAGATATAAAGCCCTATAAAAGCTCCACTAAAACTAAGTGGCAAAGCACTCATTATAATAATAGGCTGTATAGGGGACTCATAAAGTGAAGCCAAAATCAGATATATCATAATAGCAGCTGCAAATATAGCTATTCCAAATGCTTCGTTTGATTCTTGCATATATTTAGCATCTCCATCAAGCTCATAGCTTACTCCATCTATTAACCACTTATTACTATTGCTTTTAACTACCTCTACCAAAGTATCTAAAGATAGATTTGAGTTAAGATCACTACCAACTAAAACAACTTGTTGTCTATCTCTTCTTTTAATAGTTGTAGGCAAACTTCCATAAGAGATATTTGCTATAGATGAGAGATATATAAGCTCTCCATCACTGTTTTGGATCATAAGTTTTGATAAGGTTTTGATATCTTGCTTCTCTTCATCTTTTAAACTCATCACTATATCATACTCTTTACCATCTACTCTTAAGTATGTAATAGCTATTTCACCTAAAAAAGCATTTGAGATAAGCTCTGATACACTATATGCATCTATTCCTAGCCTTGAGCTTTTGTCTCTTTGGATCTGAATACTTATTTCTGGTGCGTGTGGTTGGATATTGTTTTGAATAGAGTGTGTACCATCTATTGTTTGTAAAAACTCCTCTAGTTTTAAAGCACTATTTTTAGCATCTTGGGATGATTGGGATTTGAGATTGATTAAAAATGGAGTATTTATCTCTCCTGTACCTATATCAGCTGGTTCTGTTATATTGATAGTCATATCCTCTATATAGGCTAGTTTGGATCTTAAGTCATTCATAATATCTGCTTGAGATTTGCTTCTTTGATCTAGGGGTTTTAGCTTAACCGTCATAGAAGATTCGTGAATCTTTTTTTGTTTATCAGAGCCAATCAACATAGAGCTATACAAGACCTCATCAAAACTTGATGTAATATCTTGTATCTCAAAAACTCTTTTTTTCATCTCTTGCATAGAGATCCCAGGGTTTGTTTTGATACTTATATCAAACTGGCTTTTATCCTCTTTTGGGATAAAGTTCATACCCAAAGTACTAGATAGTACCAAAGAGAGCATAAAAACAATTATAGATAAGATAAGTGTTGTTATTTTATAATTAACTGCTAAAAAAAGAAGTTTTTTATAACTCTTTTCCATAGATGCAAAGATAAACTCTGTTTTTTTATAAAACAAAGACTCTTTATGACTTACAAGCAAAGAGCTAATCATAGGGATAAATGTAATAGCTACTATATATGAGATCACAACAGCCCCTGCTACGCTTAAGCCAAAACTAGTAAAAAACTTCCCCACTACCCCACTCATATTTGCTATAGGTATAAAAACAGCCAAAAGCATAGCAGATATTGCCAAAATAGAAAAACTTATCTCTTTTACACCATTTAAAGATGCTTGATATCTAGATTCTCCTGCTTCTAATCTTTTGTATATATTTTCTATCACAACTATAGCATCATCTACAATGATACCAATAGCTAGGGTAAGTGCGGTAAGAGTCATAAGGTTTAAGCTTTGATTTGCCCACCCAAGAAGAGCTAAAATACCAAATATTGATATAGGCAAAGCTAGAGCAGAAACTATAGTAAGAGTGATATTTCTAAGAAAAACAAAAACCACTAAAGAAGCCAAAAAACAACCCAAAAGAAGATCAAATTTAACATTTTCTAAGGTATTGTCTATAAATGTAGTTGTATCAAAAAGAAGCTCTATTTCAAACTCATCTGAGAGTGCTTGGAGCTTTGTTAATTCATTTTTGACTAGTGATGCTATTTCTATCTCATTTGCATTGCTTAGCTTTTTGATTTGCATCATAATACCCATTTTGCCATTGAGGTTGGCATAGCTTCTTTCATCTTCTATAGCGTCATCTATGGTAGCAAGATCTACAAGTCTTATACCATCTTTGATTTTAATATTTTCCAACTCTTGTAAGTTTTGTGAATCTGCTTCTATAGTAATAGACCATTCATGCTCTTTATCTACTATTCTTCCAGCATCAATTTTGATATTTTCTTGTTTAATCCTTGATGAAAGTTGATTTAAATCTATTTGATGTTTTGCTAGGGCTTTTAAGTCGGGATAGATTTTGATAGTTTTTTTTCTAAATCCTACTAAGTTTACATCACCTACACCTCTTAGCTTTTGTAGTTGTGGCTTTAAAATCTCATCACTATAGAGCATAAGAGCTTGTTTATCTTCATCTTTTGAGCTTACAAAAAGAGTAATTACAGGCATAGCACTTATAGAAAACTTCTCTATTTTTGGCTTATCTACTTCTATTGGTAAAATCAAAGATGAGACTTTGTCTCTTACATCATTTACAGCTTCTTCTACTGGTTTATCTAGTTCAAACTGTGCAATAACTACACTTACCCCTTTGGAACTATCAGAGCTTACAAACTCTAGATTTGATATACCGCTAATTGCCTCTTCTATCTTATCACTTACCTTACTTTCTACTATATCAGCACTTGCACCTTTATAAAATGTAGTTACTACAACAGTAGGAAAATCAACATCAGGATATAAAGAAGCTGCCATTTTATCAAGCTCTACAAAGCCAAAAAAAAGTAGCGACAAAGCAAACATAATAGTTGTTATAGGTCTTTGAATAGCTATTTTATACATATTATTTTATTTTAATATAACCCTCACCAAAACTTCCAACTACTAAGCCATCATCATAAGCTTCTAGGCTTAGCTTTTGTGTTTTAGGATCTATTGAAGGGTAGATTTTAGCAATACTAACACATCTTGTTCCTTCATCAAAACAAAACTTATCTTCTAGCTTTATCTTAGTTATATAGCTAGAATCTACTTTTATAATAAGCTTTTTTTGATGAGACAAAAGTACAAATAAAGGCTTATTATCCCCTGTTACCTTATCTCCTAGCTCTATATATTTTTGTGCTATTACTCCATCATATGGAGAGAGTAAGCTTTTTTTATTAAGCTTACTTTTTTGGATAATGATTTGATTTTTAGTTTGTTGTAAATCAATACTTAGTTTTTCTAGAGTATTAATATCAAAGGCATCTTTACTGCTTTTATATCTTTGGTATTGAGATAGCAAAAACTCATACTCTAGTTTTGAGTTTTCATAAATAGCCTCTTCTTCACTATCATCAAGCCTTAGTAAAGTTTGGTTTTTTGTAACACTATCACCGATATCTACAAATATATCCTTTACTATTCCACTTGAGTCCATATTGAGTGATGACTCATATTTGGCTTTTACCTCATATGTTGCATATATATCACCATATAAAGATGTAGCTATCAAAATAGCTAAAAAAACTCTTATCAAACTTTACTCAACCGTTACTGATTTTGCTAAGTTTCTTGGCATATCTACATCATTACCAAGTCTTATAGAAACCTCTTGAGCAAGTAGTTGTAAGGCTATAAGCATCTCAAAAAACTCTAGCATATAGTGATCTGTTTTACTTATTTGTATAAAATCATCAGCCAAATCAAAATCAACAGCACTTATAGAGCATATAGTACTATCTCTAGCACTTAGCTCTTCTACGTTTGATTTGATTTTATCATAGAGTAGATTTTGTGACATCAAAGCTATAGTAAAAAGCTCTGGATCAGCTAAAGCTATAGGACCATGTTTCATTTCTCCTGCTGGGTAGCCTTCTGCATGAAGATAGCTTATCTCTTTTAGCTTCAAAGCACCTTCAAGTGCAAGTGGATAAAACACATCCCTACCTATAAAGAAAAATCCATGCCCATGAAGATATCTTTTGGACAATCTTTTACACTTTTCATGCACAAAATTTGGTACTTTTAAAGTTTTTGGTACTGCTCTTAGGGTTTGAAGCTCTTTTTGTAAAAGTTCATTTGGTATTGAGTTTTCTTTTTGTCCTATATATAAAGCCATCATCCATAACACTATAGTTTGAGTAGTAAAGGCCTTTGTACTAGCAACACCTTTTTCTATACCTGCACGAGTAAGAAGAGTTATATCAGCTACTCTTGTAATAGAACTATTATCTACATTACAAATAGCTAGAGTTTTTAGTCCAGCTTTTTTTGCCATTTTTAGAGCTTCTAAGGTATCAGCAGTTTCACCACTTTGAGATATCACTATAAAAAGTGAGCTTTTTTGTAAAAGTGGTTCTTTATATCTAAACTCACTAGCAATTTCTACGCTACATTTCATCTTACCAAGTCTTTCTATTAGATAACTTCCCGTAAGTCCAGCATGGTAGCTAGTCCCACAAGCACAAATAGTAATATTTGTTATACCATCAAAAAAATCATTATCTATCTCTTCAAAATAGATTTTTTCATCTTTGATTCTTCCTAGCATACAATCACTTGCAACATCACTTTGCTCATATATCTCTTTTTCCATAAAATATCTAAATCCATTTTTTTGAGCAAGTTGCTTTGATGTTTGTAGTTTATTCCAGATTATCTTTTTGGTATTGTAAAAACTTACACTATCTTTTGTAACTTCACCAAAATCACCATCTTCTAGATAAACAACCTCATTTGCATAACCAATCAAAGGTGAATCACTACTAGAAAAAAATGTCTCATTTTCATTTTTACCTATTATCATCGGTGAACCATGTTTTGCAAAAAAGATTCTATCTTGTTCACTTTGGGTAATAAGAAGTATTGCATAAGCTCCTTCAAGATCTGCTATGGTTTTTTTAAAAGCATCAGCGGCGTCATGGCTAGAGTTAAAATATTTTTCAAAAAGATGAACTATCACCTCAGTATCAGTTTGACTAAGAAACTCAACACCATCACTAAGCAAACTCTCTTTTAGCTCTATATAGTTTTCTATTATACCATTGTGTACCACAAAAGAGTACTCTCCTAAATGTGGATGAGCATTGACTTCTGTTGGTTTACCATGTGTTGCCCATCTAGTATGCCCTATACCAACTGGAGTTGTATCACAAGATATTTTACACTCATTTAAAATCTTCTCTTCAAGATTGACTAATTTCCCTACTGCTTTATATACTTCTATATTTTTTGTACCCAAAAGTGCAATACCAGCACTATCATACCCTCTATACTCAAGCTCTTTTAATCCTTGAATTAAAAAATCTTTAGTATTTTTTGAACCACAATAGCCAACTATTCCACACATTTTTCTTCCTTTTTCAGTAATTGTATTATCTCATCTGCACTTATAGGCTTAGCAAAATAATACCCTTGATAATAATCACACTCCTCTTCTTTCAAAAACTCCAACTGCTCTTTTGTCTCTACACCTTCGGCTAAAACTTTGAGATTTAGACTTTTTGCCATGGAGATTATTGTTCTTGTGATTTGTACATCATCACTATTTAGAGGTATTCCATCTATAAAACTTTTGTCTATTTTGATAATATCAAGTGGTATTTTCTTTAGATAAGACAAAGATGAATATCCCGTACCAAAGTCATCTAAAGAGATAGAAAAACCACTATTTTTTACCTCTATTAAGGTGTTGATTGCCCCTTGAATATCTTTGATAAAGATAGATTCAGTTACTTCAAGTACTATATTTTCAGGCATAATCTTATGCTCTTTTATATTTTCTAGTAGAGTTTTATTAAAATATATACTATCAAGCTCTATACTAGAGACATTTATAGAGAGTTTAAGTTTTTGATTACAACTATGTTTTCTAAACTCAACCAAATCTTCACAACTTTGTTTAACTACAAACTCTGTAATCCCACTTATTAAACCTCTTTCTTCAGCTAGTTTTATAAACTCCATAGGTGAGATTATCTTAGATCCACTCTTCCATCTAACCAAACTCTCAAAGCCCAAAATCTTACCACTTTTTATATCTACTTGTGGCTGATATAAGACTATAAATTCATTGTTTATTATAGAGTTTTGTAAACTTGAACTAAAAGCTATATTTTTTCTAGCCCTTAGAGTAAGTTCGTTATTATAAAATCTAAACTTTCCATTACCCTCTCTTTTTGCTAGATACAAAGCAGCATCAGCATGTTGAAGAAGAGATTGGGTATCTAGTGCATTATCAGGATAGACTGCTATACCTATAGATGAACTTATATATACGCTTATATTATTACTCAATACATAAGATCCATTAATAGAGCCTAAAAGCTCATTTGCCATACCAGCACAATCTTCTTGAGAGTCCATATTTTCAACCAAAATCCCAAATTCATCACCATTTACTCTAGAGATATAATCAAACTCTTTAATAAAAGCTTTAATCTTAGATGCAACTAAAGTTAGTAATTCATCACCTACAATATGACCAAAACTATCATTGATATCTTTAAATCTATCTATTCCAACTACCATAAGTGCCAATCTTTGCTTGTTTTTTTTGGATCTATTGATTGATTGGTTTAGTTGATTAAAAAGTGATACTTTATTGGGCAAAGATGTTAAAGGATCATAGTGAGCTATAAAGTCAATCTTATCCATCATCTCTTTTTTCTCTGTTATATCAGTAAGTAAGCAATGAGTAAAAAAGGTACTTAACTTATAGTCCTCTGTCATCCTTCCATTTAACTCTATGATTTTAATCTCTTTATTTTTAGTAATAAACTCTATAATCTCATGCTTTATCTCTTTATTGGCTTTAAATCTTTGTACAAGACTATTAAATCTAGCACTGTTTATATTGAGATACTGTGCAATATGAGTATTGATCACCTCTTCATACTTATATCCACCAAGTTGTAACCAAGCTTTATTTACTTCAACTATAAAGCCTTTATCATTTAAACTTTGATAAGGTAAAGGAGCATTATCAAATAGATTTTTAAACCTTGCTTCACTTTCAACTATACTTGATTGAAGCTTTTTAATCTCTGTTATATCCTCTTTTATAGCTACAAAATGAGTAATATTATCGTCACTATCTAATATAGGTGTTATTGTTAGATTTTCATTATATAAAGTTCCATCTTTCTTTTTATTGATAATCTCACCCTTAAAGCTATGCTTGGATAAAATAGTATTCCAAAGCTTTTCATAAAAGGCTAGTGATTGTTTACCTGAATAGATAAGTTCATTTGGTTTTTTGCCAATAGCTTCTTGCTCTTTATATCCTGTAAGATCTACAAAAGCTTGATTGCACCATAAAATCTTTGCATCAATATCAGTTATAACTACAGCATTTACTGATGATCTTAAAGCAACATCCAAAAGCTTTAATTCTTCATCTTGTTTTTTGATTATCTCTAGTTCGTAATTTTTTTGTTTAATAGTTTGTGATAGAACTTCTATCTTTTTATTTTGGATTGATTTTAAAATATCATGTCTTGTAATAATACCAGATAGCTCTTCTTGATTGTTTACAACTGCTAATCTTCTTATTTTAAGCTCTTCCATCTTAGATAAACAAGATGATAGCGTATCACTATTTTTAATTGTTTGTATAGGGGAAGACATAGCATTTACAAGAGATATTTGGCTATGTTTTGCACTAGCATACTTTACCATATCTCTTTCTGTTACTATGCCTATTGGTTTATTGATATCATCTATAACGATCAAAGAGCTTACTCTATTTTCAAGCATAAGTCTAGCTGCTTCATCAAGAGTACGCTCTTTGGTCAAAGAAAAGACTTTTTGTGTCATTACATCAGCTGTAACTTTGAGCTTAATAAGCATTTCTGTATCTATATATTTTAAAAAATCACTTTGAGTTGCAATACCTTTTACTATATTATTACCATCAACTACAACTATATGTCTAAAATGCTTTTGTTGCATAATACTAAAAGCTTCATATATATCTATCTCTTCATTTAAAACAAATATTGTTTGCTCTTTTATAATCTCAAAAACCATTGTTTTTTCAATATCTAGGCTTGATGCTACTATTTTAATAGCATCAAACTCTGTAAATATACCTATAGGATGATTTACTTCATCTACTACAACAATAGAACTAATCTTATAAGTTTGCATCTTATCTATTATACTAGATAATGGCTCACTACTTGAAGCTACTTTTAGATTTGTTGATATAATATACTTTAATTTCATATAAGCTTTTAACCTTTAGTGTAAAAAGTGTCTAATTCCTGTAAAATACAATGCCATTTCATACTCATCAGCAGCAGCTATAACCTCATCATCTCTGATACTTCCACCTGGTTCGATGATAGATTTAACTCCAGCTTTTGCCGCTTCATCTATAGAGTCTCTAAAAGGAAAGAATGCCTCACTTGCTAGTGCTGATCCTCTTACATCAAGTCCTAGATCCTCAGCTTTTCTAAGAGCAGCCTTTGCAGCATCTACCCTACTTGTCATACCCATACCAACTGCTACCATAGCTTGATCTTTTACATAAACTACACAGTTTGATTTTGTAAGTGCTGCTACTTTGTAAGCAATCTCTAAATCTTTTAGCTCACTATTGTTTGCAGCAAGTTTTGATACTTGTTTGGCATTTTTTACTTCATCTTCACTTACTTTATCACTATCTTGATATACAAAACCACCATCAACTATTTTAAAGTTTATCTTATCATTTGCCATAATAAGCTTTTTGCTATTTTGAGAAAAAAGTTTAATTCTTTGTTTTCTACTAAGCTCTTCTATAGCCTCTGGTGTAAAATCAGCTGCAAAAACAACCTCTAAAAATATCTCATTCATCTTTTTAGCTAGATCTAGCTCTACTACACCATTTACAGCAACTACTCCACCAAAAGCACTTATAGGATCACATTTTAGTGCTTCATTATAGCTATCTAGAAGATTCTCTTTTATAGCAAAACCACAAGGATTGCCATGTTTTACTATACATACAGCGTTATCATCACCAAAAGCACTAGCTATCTTTGCTGCAGCACTGATATCACCCATATTATTAAAACTTGGTTCACCTTTTAGTATATTAAAGTTAGCCGTAAAATGTTTTTCAAACTCATATAAAGCCCCTTTTTGATGAGGATTTTCTCCATATCTAGTATCAAAAACTTTATTCCCTACGATAAATGATTTATCTCCAAAACCGTTTTTAAATCTTTTATTCATATAGTTTGCTATCATACTATCATAAGATGCTGTATGTTCATATGCTTTGATCATCAAATCTCTTCTAAACTCTACACTATTTGTATTGTTTTTAAGATTTTGTAGCACCAAATCATAATCAGCCACATCTGTAACTATGATCACACTATCAAAGTTTTTTGCAGCACTTCTTACCATAGCTGGTCCACCGATATCGATATTTTCTATAATCTCTTCAAAATCATCAGTTTTTTCTATAGTAGCTTTAAAAGGATATAAGTTTACACATACTAAATCTATACTTTCTATACCTAGCTTAATAGCTTCTTGTATATGTGAATCTTTATCACGTCTGTGAAGTATCCCCCCATGTATATAAGGGTTGAGTGTTTTGACTCTACCCTCAAAACACTCTGGGAATTTTGTTACTTCATTTGCTTCTATTACATTTATACTGTTATCTTTTAAGATTTTATATGTCCCACCTGTTGAGATAATCTCATAACCTAAAGTTGCTAACTCTTTTGCAAAATTTATAATACCGCTTTTATCACTAACGCTTATTAATGCTCTTTTTTTCAAAAACCCCCCTTTTAGTTGTCAAGTTCCGCTATTTGTTTAAATCTACCAAAATAGATCTCTTTAGTTTCTTCTAAATCTTTTTCTATATCATTGATTTTGATTTTATCTCCACCAACAGTTCCTACTCTTTGCACATTTATACCTATTTCTTTTGCCAACTCTTCAAAAGCTCTTGCATTGATAGGATTTACTTCAACCACAGCTCTACTTAAACTCTCACTAAATAGATCTTTTGGATTTTCTAACTCTACATTTACATCAATGCCTTTGTTTGCTACACAAGACATTTTAGCCAAACTTATAGCTATACCACCCATACCTATATCTTTTGCAGATTTTAAAAGCCCTTTTTCATTTGCTTTTATTACAAGATCCCAAAGTTTCATCTCTTTTGCAAAATCAACCTCTGGATGAGTTCCTGCTATTTTCCCATATAGTTTTTTAAGATACAAAGAAGCTCCAAACTCTGATTTTGTATCTCCTACTATATATATAGCATTGCCATTATCTACAAAACTACTTGGTAATATTTTAGATAAGTCTTGATTTACCCCTACCATACAAATAGTTGGTGTAGGGAAAATACTCTCACCTTCTGTTTCATTGTAAAGTGATACATTTCCACTTACTACTGGTGTATTCATGGCCTTACAAGCATCTGAAATACCCTCACAAGACTCTTTAAATTGCCACATAACTTCTGGGTTTTGTGGATTTCCAAAGTTTAGATTATCTGTTATTGCTAAAGGTCTAGCTCCACTCATAGCCACAGCTCTACCACTTTGCATAACTGCTGCAGCAGAACCTAGTTTTGGGTTAATATAACAAAATCTTGCATTACAATCACTACTCATTGATATTGCTTTATTTGTATCATAGATTTTTATAGAACTAGCTGCTAGTGATCCTGCTGCTTTAACTACAGAGTCATTTTGTTTGAAATTAGAGTATATCCAATTTTTGTTTACTACTTCCATATCTGCAATAAGCTCATCAAAAGCCTCTTTATTTGAAATCTCTTTATCCATAGTAATATCTGCAATACTCTCTAAGTATTTTGGTTTTGCTATTGGTCTATCTAGTAAAGGTGCTTCTTCACTTACTGGTTGGATTGGTATATCTGCTACTTTTTCACCATGCCAAAACAACTCCATATTACCACTATTTGTAACTTCACCTATAATAGCAACATCTAGCTCCCATTTTTGACAAATATTAATAATCTCCTCTTCGCACCCTTTTTTTGCACAAAATAACATTCTTTCTTGAGTTTCACTTAACATAAAGTGATAAGGAGTTAGGTTTTCTTCTTTTGCTGGAACTTTATCAAGATACATAATCATACCACTTCCACTTCTTCCAGCCATCTCAAATGAGCTTGAAGTAAGTCCAGCTGCTCCCATATCTTGAACCCCAATAATCAAATCAGCTTTAAAGATCTCCATACAAGCTTCAAGTAGTTTTTTCTCTAAAAGTGGATCTCCTTCTTGAGTTTTTGGTTTTAATGCTTCATTCTCTTCACCAAAAGATGCACTACTCATAACTGCACCTCCAACACCCTCACTTCCTGTTTTACCACCTACATAAATAACTGGATTTCCAATACCCTCAGCTTTACCATAAAAAATCTCATCTTTTTTTACTAAGCCAAGATTAAAAGCATTTACAAGGTTGTTTCCTGCATAACACTCTTCAAAGCTAGTCTCTCCGCCTATTGTTGGTACTCCTACATCATTGCCATAATCAGTCATACCATCAACTACGCCTTTTAACAAAGATCTATGTGTTTTAGCAACTTCACTATCTCCTTCAATACCAGCAAATCTTATAGAGTTTAAACAAGCTACTGGTCTAGCTCCCATAGTAAATATATCTCTTAAAACACCACCTATTCCTGTTGCTGCTCCATGATAAGGATCTAAAAAACTTGGATGGTTGTGTGATTCCATCTTAAATACTGCTGCATACCCATCACCAACATCTATAACTCCAGCGTTCTCCCCAGGCCCTTGAATCACCCATGGTGCTTTTGTAGGGAAATTTAGAAGATATTTTTTACTTGACTTATAAGAGCAATGTTCACTCCACATAGCAGAAAATATACCAATTTCTACTAGATTTGGATCTCTACCTAAAATCTCTTTTATAAGTTTAAGTTCTTCTAAACTCAACTGATGTGCTAAAGCTATCTCTTCTATTGTTTTTGGTTTTTGCATTGTTTTACCTTTATTTTGTTTCAAAAATCTCTATTGAGTTGATTTTATCGTTTTGTCCTATAGCATCTAAAGCTATAAAACTATCCTTGTCATCTTTTTCAATCTCACCAAATACTGTATGAACGCCATCAAGATGTGGACAAGGTACAAAACAGATAAAAAACTGACTCCCACCTGTGTTTTTACCAGCATGAGCCATAGATAAACTTCCTTTTTTATGTATCTGTTTATCTTTATCTGTTTCACATTTTATAGCCCACCCTGGGCCACCTCTACCATCACCTTGCGGACATCCACCTTGAGCCATAAATCCAGGAATAACCCTGTGAAACTTTAGATCATTATAGAAACCATCATTTGCTAAAGTAGCAAAGTTTGCTACAGTTATAGGGGTTTCTTTGGCAAAGAGTTTAAGCCAAATATCTCCATTATCTGTAGATATCTTTGCATACTGCATTTTTGATAGATCCATGTGATCGACATCATACTCTTTTAACTTTTTTCCAAATCCAAACATTTTTATCCTTATTATATGCAAGATTTTACGATATTATACAACAAAAAAGATTAAAATTAGTTTGTTCAAAGATAAATTAAGTAAGAGTGTTATAAAATAACAGTCATATTATTTTTTAACGAAAAGGTAAACTATTTTGACTAGGTTTTTTATACTATTGATTGTATCAGTCCAACTCTTGTTGTCTGCTGAGAGAGATTTTACACTATACAAAATGCAAGGCTCTCCAAATGCCCCTACTTTGCTTATTATAGGGGGTATTCATGGTGATGAACCAGGAGGATATTTTGCTCCAACATTGATGCTTAAGCATTATAATATTACAAAAGGTTCAGTTTATGTAGTACCTAATCTAAACTTTGATAGTTTGATACGATTTAGAAGAGGGATTTATGGAGATATGAATAGAAAGTTTGCCGCTGTTGATGAAGATGATCCAGATTTTAACCATATCAAAAAAATAAAAGAGATTATAACTTTACCTGAAGTCTCTTTTGTATCCAATCTTCATGATGGAAGAGGATTTTATAGGCACAAATGGGAAAGTGCAATATTTAACCCATCAGCTTGGGGACAATCATATATAATAGATCAAAAAAAGATAGAAGATATAGAGTTTGGAAACTTAGATGAGATTACCACTAAGATGGAGAGAATATTAAATAAAGATTTACTAGAAAATCATCATACATTTAATGTAAAAAACACAAAAACCAAAGAGATAGATGAACAGATGCAACAATCTTTGACATATTTTGCTATAACAAACCTAAAACCAGCAATAGCAGTAGAAACTAGCAAAAACATAACAGAACTTGATCTAAAAGTTATCTATCAACTAAGATCTTTTGAGGCTTTGATGCAAGTTATGGGTATAGAATATAGCAAAAACATAGAACTAGAGCGAGATGCCATTCAAAAAAGTATAGAAGAGTTTGGAACTATCAAAATCAATAATAGATTTACACTAAACTTAAGTGATGTAAAAGGTGCTATTAGATTTGTACCTATGAAAAAACCAGATAATGGTGACGATAATTTAATAGAGTTTTCTCACCCCTTAGGTACTGTTATTAAACAAAATGGATATTATGATGTTCATATTGGGCATTTTAAAGTAACTTCTATTTACCCACAATATTTTGACTTTAACTGTGAGATAAATGGAGCTAAAATGGAGCTTGATGGAGAACTTCAAGATGTAAAGTTTGGTGAAATAGTTGAAGTAGAAAAAGATTTTAAAGTTATTCATCAAGATGGTATAAGAGTAAATGTTATAGGACTTGTAATAGATTCAGTTAGCAAAGAAAAACCTAGCCAAGATGATATTGTTGTTAAAAAAGAGGATATTATACAAAGATTTGCTGTTAATAAAGATGATACTATATTTAGAGTAGAGTTTTATGATGGCAATAACTTTTGTGGTATGATTGGTGTTAAGTATAAATAAAGATATTATCAATAAACTCAATAATCTGGGTAAAGCTAAAACACCATTTTTGGTTGTTATTAGTTATGATAAACAAATAGTTGATATTATTACTAATCCCTTAAAGTCTAATGAAATACTTTTTGATATAGAAGGCTCTTTTACTCCTTATATAAATAAAAGTATAGATTTTGAGATTGTAAACACTCTTAGCCTACAAGAGTATAAAGAAAAGTTTAATCAAGTTATAGATCAAATCAAACAAGGAAATACATATCTTTTAAATTTAACAGCACCAACAATAATAAAAAGTAATTTAAACTTAGAAGAGATTTATTATATAAAAAAAGCCAAATTTAAACTTCTTTATAAAGATAAATTTCTTTGCTTTTCACCTGAGAGATTTATCAAAATAGTAGATAATGCAATCTTTACCTACCCTATGAAAGGTACTATAAAAGCCTCTATAAAAGATGCCAAAAAAAAACTCCTAGAAAATCCAAAAGAACTAGCAGAGCATACTATGGTAGTAGATCTTTTAAGAAATGATCTATCTATGGTCTCAAAAGATGTTAAAGTACTTAAATTTAGATATATTGATGAAGTTGAGACAAATAAAGGTAAACTCTATCAAGTAAGTTCAGAGATAAAAGGAACTTTAGATCCAAAATGGCAAGAAAATATTGGAGATATTCTAGATAAACTACTTCCAGCAGGATCTATAACAGGAACTCCTAAAAAAAGCACTATAGATATTATAAAAAGAGTTGAAAACTACGATAGAGGTTTTTATAGTGGTATTTTTGGATATTTTGATGGGAAAAGTTTTGATAGTGGTGTTTTGATACGATATATAGAAAAAAAAGAAAATAAGCTTATATATAAAAGTGGTGGGGGAATCACACTAGATAGTAAGCTAATAGATGAGTATCAAGAGCTTTTGGCTAAGGTTTATTTATGAGTTTACTTTTTGAAACCATAAAATGTGAAAATTTTAATATACACAATCTAAAATATCATAATATTAGATTTAACCAAAGTAAAAAAGAGCTTTTTGGATGTAATACAGCTATTGATTTAAAAGAGTTTATAAAACCCCCTTCAAAAGAGCTACTTAAATGTAAGCTTATTTATAGTAGTAGTAAAATAGAGTCTATAGAGTTCACTCCATATATAAAAAAAAGTATAAAAACTCTAAAATTAATAGAAAATAACTCTATACACTATCCATATAAATATCTAAATAGAGATATAATAGACTCTTGTTATAGCAAAAAAGAAGATTGTGATGATATAGTCATCATTAAAAATGGTTTAGTAACAGATACATCTATAGCAAATATAGCAATTTTTATAAATAATGAGTGGTTTACACCAAAAACTCCACTATTATATGGTACAATAAGGGCAAAATATTTAGATCAAGGTTTATTAAAAACCAAAGAGATATCTATAGATGATTTATATAGTGCTTCTAAAATAGCTCTTTTAAATGCTATGATTGGTTTTGATATTTTAGATAAGGTGGAGATATTATGATTTTAGATATTATAAACAATAGTGATTACCAACATATTATAAAAAAACAGATAAAAGAGATAATTGAGTTTTTAATCAAAGAAAATGTTGAGTTTTCTATAACTGCAAATATAGCCTCTCTTAGCTTTACTCCCAAGCTACCAAAGGTAATAGAGTCTAAATTGCCTCCTTTTCCTCTTTTTATGTTGGCTGGTTATACATTTGAATCTTTGCATACATATGAGGATTATTTGGAGTTTGAAGCTGGTTTTGGTAAAGAAAACTTTGGAAGTGTTATTAAAATACCATATTTAGCTATTTTTCAAATAGTTTTTGATGAATCAATACTATATATCAACCCTATAGCAACACAAACAGCACTTTTTGAAAATATAAATCATACTATTAAATCAAAAAGTAAACTTAAATTAGCAAGAACAACAAATGAATGAAACAATAAAAATAGGATATATAAATAAACTTCTAATCAATAGACAAACTGATAATGGATTTTATTTATGTTCAAAAGATTTACAAGAAGTACTCTTACCAAATAGTTATATCACAAACAATATGAAAATAGGTGATGTTTTAGATGTTTTTGTTTATACAGACTCTCAAGATAGAGCAGTAGCCGTAACAAGCCTACCAAAAGCAAAAGTTGGTGAGTTTGCTTATTTTGAAGTAGTAGATCTAAGCTCTTTTGGAGCATTTGTTGATTGGGGTTTACCTAAAGATCTATTTGTTCCAAAATCAAAACAAAAAATAGCCTTTAAAAAAGGAATGAAAACTGTTTTAAGAGTAAGCTTAGATGAAAAAACAAATAGAATTTTTGGAGATCATAAGTTTGCCAAATATCTATCAAGCAATACAAAAAACCTATATAAAAACCAAGAAGTTGAGCTTTTAGTCTATAAAAAAGGAGATCTTGGATATAGTGCTATAGTTAATAACCTTTATGATTCACTTCTATTTTATAGTGATGTTTTTGAAGAGATAAAAATTGGTGATAAAAAAAGAGGGTTTATCAAAAATATAAGAAGTGATGGTAAAATAGATCTATCACTAAGACTAACTGGTTCTAGTAATCTACAAAATGATACTCAAAAAATATTAGATATTTTAAAACAAAACAATAACCATATCAACCTTACTTATAAAAGCTCAAGTCAAGAGATACAAGATATGTTTGGTTTAAGTAAAAAAGCATATAAAAAAGCACTAACTACACTTATAGATAATAAAGAAATAGAGCTAAGTGAAGATTGTATAAAAAAAGTAGAACTATAAAATCAACGTTTAAAGCACTATATAGATAAGATTTAATTACTTTTATGTATTGCATTACATAAAAAGTTCTGCTATAATTGTAATATATTACATATAAGGAGCTTTAGTGTTAGAAGAATTATTTATAAAAAGTAGAGAATATATATCTATAAATAATCTAAAATATAAAAGATACTTTATAAATACAAAGAAATTAGAGCATAGATTATCCATAATTTTAGGCTCAAGAGGAGTTGGAAAAACTACAACTATAGCTCAATATATTATGGAAAACTACAATAATCAAACAGCTTTATATGTAAATTTAGATGATATAAAGATAAATGCAAAATATACTATGATAGAAATTGCCCAAGAATTTTCCTTAAATGGTGGGAAACTTTTATGTTTTGATGAGATACATAAATATTCTAACTGGTCTGCTGGATTAAAAAATATCTATGATAGATTTCCACATATAAAAGTAATAGCAACAGGAAGTTCAGCACTACAAATAAATCAAGGAAGCCATGATTTAAGTAGAAGAGCAATAGTTTATGAGATGGTTGGTATGAGTTTTAGAGAGTTTTTAGAACTTCATTATGATTATAAACTAAAAAGCTATACTGTTGAGGAGATTTTAAAAAATCATATAGATATTTCAAACGATATTTTAAAGCAAATTGAAGAAAAAGGGCAAAAGATAATCCCACTTTTTAAAGACTATTTACGATTTGGTTACTACCCATACTTTTTGTCACTTCCAAATGAGATACTCTTTTTTCAAACTTTACAGCAAAATATAAATGTAACTATTGAGAGTGATTTGCTTTATATTTATCCTAAGTTAAATGGAACTACTATTAAAAAGATAAAGTCTCTTCTAGCCTCGATTATAAGAAGTGTGCCATTTGAGCCAAATTTAAGTGAACTTAAAAAAAGTGCTGATATAAGTGATGATAGAACTTTGAAAGATTATCTATCCAAACTTGAAGATAGTGGACTTTTAAAACTTTTAATGCAAAACTCACAATCTCTTAAAAATATAGATAAACCACAAAAGATTTATCTAGCCAATACAAATCTTATGTACACAAAAGAGCCTGATATTGGTAATTTAAGAGAAACTTTTTTCTTAAATCAATTAGACAATTACTATAAAAACAATCAAACATTAAATCAAAAGGGTATATATGCTAGTAAAATAGCAGATTTTTATTGTGAAGAGAAATATACATTTGAAATAGGTGGAAGAAATAAAAGCTTTCAACAAATAAAAGATTTAGAAAACTCTTTTGTAGTAAGTGATGATATAGAACAAGGATTTAAAAATAGAGTTCCACTTTGGATTTTTGGGTTTTTGTATTAAAACTTGGACTCTTAATATTTATTGATAAAAAAGGTATAACTATAAGCCGAGTTTTGTATTTGACAACAATTTATCTAAGGTTTTAAATCACTTTAAAACTCATGCAAACGACAAAAATGTGAAGCTTATACCATATCGTTTTTGCTGCAAGCTGGGTTTACATAGCACTTAAGATTGCTCAAAAGTCTGGTAGTCTCTTACACTACCCTTTCACCATCACCACATAAGTGGCTGTTTCCTTTCTGTTGCACTATCCCTTGGATTACTCCAGTCATTCGTTAAATGAAGCCTTGCTTCACTGCAGCTCGGACTTTCCTCTTGAATATCAAGCTGTTGTCTGTTATACCTTGGTGTTATTGTAGTAAATATTTACTTGTAAAGTGTTTAAAAATCCTTTTAATTACACGACTATTTATAAATAATATCATATTCATCAGGGATATTATACTCAAAAAGCGTCATATCGATATCTTTGTTGTATATAGTATTAAAAAAATTTATATTAACACTATTTTCAAACTCATCTATATAACTAATCTTTTCTATTTTACCCTCTTTATCTACTTTTATACTATATGTAGTAGCTTCAACTATCTCTTGAAAATCCTTTTTTATATGATATGCTTTTTTTAATATCTCTAAAAGATCTATTTGAACATGATGATTTGTATAGATTACCTGCTCTATCATAGGCTCTATAATCACAACCTCATCTTTTATAATATAGATACTTTTTTCTAGTGGTGAGGTATAAAACCAAGCTATATGAGAGTTATTTGCTATTATTATATTTCCTTTATACTCTACTTTTGTCTCTTGGTGCTTTGTTATTTCTTGTATAAAATCAGAAGAAAAGCTTTTAATACTATCCATAGCAAAGATATTTGAAAACATAATACAAATGATAAGAATTTTTTTCAAAATAGATTCCTTTTAAAGTTTTATTTGGTATAATCTAAAGCAAATACTATCATAATAGCTATAATGTTATGATAAAAAAAAAGGGATAGTTTTATGGTAAGTTTAATAACTAAGGTTTTTGGTACCAAAAATGATAAAATGGTCAAAAAATACAAAAAAGTGGTTACTCAAATCAATTCTAAAGAAGAGTATTACTCTAGCTTAAGCGACGATGAACTTAAAGAAAAATTTGAAGAGATTAAACAAAGCGTTAAAGATGGCTCAAAAAAGCTTGACAATGCTTTAATAGACTCTTTTGCTATTACTAAAGAAGCATCAAAAAGAACACTAGGTATGAGACATCACGATGTTCAGCTAATAGGTGCTATGGTTTTACACGATGGCAATATAGCAGAGATGAAAACAGGTGAAGGTAAGACTTTGGTTGCTACTTTGGCTGCTGCACTCAATGCTATGAGCGGTAAGGGTGTTCATGTAGTAACAGTAAATGACTACCTAGCTTCAAGAGATGCTAGTGATCTTAAACCTTTATATAACTTTTTGGGATATAGTGTAGGAGTTATTACAAGTGGTATGTATGATGAAAACTACAAAAAAGCTCAATACAACTGTGATATATTATATGGTACAAACAACGAATTTGGATTTGATTATCTAAGAGATAATATGAAATATAGCCTTACAGAAAAAGTTCAAAGAGAGCATAACTTTGTTATAGTTGATGAAGTGGACTCTATTTTAATAGATGAAGCTAGAACTCCACTTATTATAAGTGGTCCAACCAATACAAGAAGTGGTGACTATGAACAATCCAACAAAGTAGCACAAGCTTTAGTAAGAGGTGAGAGGATTGAGCCAAAAAGACCTGATGAACCAGTAAAAACTACAGGGGATTTTACGGTTGATGAAAAAAATAGAGTTATACTACTAACAGAAGATGGTATAAAAAATGCAGAAAAGCTTTTTGATGTGGACAATCTATACTCACTAGAAAATGCAAAACTATCTCACTATCTTGATCAAGCTCTAAAAGCAAACTATCTATTTACAAAAGATGTTGATTATGTTGTAAAAGAAAACCAAGTTATTATTGTTGATGAGTTTACAGGAAGACTTAGCGAAGGAAGAAGATTTAGCGATGGTTTGCACCAAGCACTTGAAGCCAAAGAGAAAGTCAAAATCCAAGAAGAGTCTCAAACACTAGCTGATGTAACATTTCAAAACTACTTTAGAATGTACAATAAACTATCAGGTATGACAGGAACTGCTCAAACAGAAGCAACAGAGTTTGCTCAAATATATAACCTTGATGTTGTCTCTATTCCTACAAATGTACCTATTAAAAGAGTAGATAAAAATGACCTTGTATATAAAAGTGAAAAAGAGAAATTTGATGCAGTTTGTAAAAAAATCAAAGAACTTCACACAAAAGGACAACCTGTTTTAGTAGGAACAGCATCTATAGAAAAGAGTGAAGTTTTACACTCTATCTTAAAAAAAGAGAAAATCCCTCATACAGTACTCAATGCAAAACAACATGATAAAGAAGCAGAAATCATAGCTCAAGCAGGTTCAAAAGGGGCTGTTACTATAGCTACCAATATGGCTGGACGTGGTGTTGATATAAAGATTAGTGATGATATCAAAGAGCTAGGTGGACTAGCTATTATAGGTACAGAAAGACATGAAAGTAGAAGAATAGACAACCAGCTAAGAGGAAGAAGTGGAAGACAAGGAGATGTGGGTGAATCGCAATTTTATCTAAGCTTGGAAGATAATCTTCTTAGAATCTTTGGAAGTGATAGAATCAAAACTATTATGGAGCGAATTGGTATAGCTGAAGGTGAACATATAGAGTCAAAAATGGTTACAAGAGCTATAGAAAATGCTCAAAAAAAGGTAGAAGCACTTCACTTTGAGAGTAGAAAACATCTATTAGAGTATGATGATGTAGCAAATAAACAAAGAAGAGTTATATATACATTTAGAGATGAGCTTTTAAATACCAATTTCAATATCAAAGATAAAATAGAAGAAAATATCACTGAATATGTCAATGATTTATTGGCTAGATTTGATATTATTGATGGTATGAGTGCTGAAGAGTTTAACTATGAGGGCTTAATCTTAAAAATCAAAGAAGAGCTTAACTTAGATATAAGTCAAGATGAGCTAAAAAGTGAAGAGTATTTGGAACTTAACTCAATCTTAACAGATATTTTACTAAGTAAATACAATGACAAAATGAGCCTAGCAGCTCCTGAGCAAAGAAGTGAAATCGAAAGAATCCTCTATCTTCAAATCCTAGATAATGCTTGGAGAGATCATCTATACTCTATGGATACACTAAAAACTGGTATAGGGCTTAGAGGATATAACCAAAAAGATCCACTAGTAGAGTATAAAAAAGAGAGCTACAATATGTTTATGGAGTTAATAGCCTCTATAAAACTAGAGATTGTAAAAGTACTTTTTTCTATCAAACTTCAAGATGAAAAAAGAGAAAAAGAGGTATTAGATAATATTGTTCATGATCTAGAAGAAAGCACTAAAATATCTCAAACAAATATCCAATCAAGTAGTGTTTTTGAAAAAAAGATAGCAAGGAATGATCCTTGTCCTTGTGGAAGTGGCAAAAAATACAAACAGTGTTGTGGTGTAAGTGGCCCTAAAAGAGGAGTATTAGCCAAATAACAGATGAATAAAAAGTTTATAAACTATATAATATTCAAATATCTAAGATTTGATAAGACAAACCCATTTATAAGTATAAGTGGGATTTTGGCTTTTATTGGTGTAAGTGTTGGTATAATGGTACTTATTTTAACTATGGCTATTATGAATGGTACCCAAAAGGAGTTTGAGCGAAAACTATTTACTATGAACTATCCTCTTAGTATCTATCCCAAAATAGAGGATAGTGTAAATAAAGAGCTTCTTGTTGTACTTGAAAAAGAGTTTCCAGAGTTTATTTTTTCACCATATATTTCAACACAAGCCATAGCCGAACACAACCGCAAAATGGCTGGGGGTGTTGTTTTTGGAGTTGATAGCCAAAAAGAGTCTTTAGTAAACTCTATCTATAAAGAGGCAATAAAAAATAAAGAGCTTAAAAAGTTTGATCTAATAGTAGGCAATGGTATTAAACAAAATCTTTTTTCTTATGATGGAGAGAGTAAAGTTACTCTATACTTTACAAATATCTCTCCAAATGGATTTTCAATGATGCCAAAAATGAAAAGATTTGATATAGTTAGTAGTTTCAAATCTGGACTTAATGCTTATGATAATGCCTATATCTATACATCTATAGAAGCTCTTGCTTCTATTTTGGATAAAAATCCAAATATTTATGATGGTATTCATATATATTCAAAAGATCCCTTTAATGATATAGAAAAACTAAAAAGCATCCTACCTTTTGATGTAGGTGTTATAGGCTGGTGGCAACAAAATGGTAACTTTTTTGCTGCAATGGAGCTAGAAAAAAGAGCTTTATTTATAGTTTTAATGCTTATTATACTAATAGCCTCACTCAATATCATAAGCTCTCTTTTAATGACTGTTATGAGTAGAAGAAAAGAGATAGCTTTGATGCTTAGTATGGGAGTTACCCAAAAAGAGATAAGATCTATATTTTTAAAACTAGGTATGATTATAGGTATTGGTGGTATTGTTTTGGGTATTATTTTAGGATTTGGAGGTATGTTTATTTTAGATAAGTTTGATATTATATCTTTACCTGCTGATGTATATGGTACTTCTAAACTACCTTTAGAACTAGCTATAAGTGATTTTTTTATGATACTGTTTGGATCTATTGTAATAGTTTTTTTAGCCTCTATTTATCCTGCACATAAAGCTACTCAAATAGATGTTCTTGATGTACTTAGAAATGAGTAAAATACTCCCAATTTAACAGATACTTAACACAAACTCTATATAATTGACTTGATATAAAAACAAGGAGATAAAAGATGGCTAGAAAACTTATAATAGCTCTATTTGTGGCTATTACTACTTTTGCTTATGCAAATATGGACAAGATGTTTCAAAGTGTAGAGCCTAATGAAGCTAAACTATTACAAAGTGGGGATAGTAAGCTTTATTGTCCAAATTGTGGGATGAATTTACCAAAATTTTATAAAACAGGACATGCGGTTAAACTTAAAGATGGTTCACATAGACAATATTGTAGTATTCATTGTCTAGTAGAAGAGATGGAACTTGGTGTTTTAAAGAATAAAAAAGATACTATAGATGAAATCTTAGTAGTTGATACTAACTCACTAAAGATGATAGATGCAAAAAAAGCTTACTATGTAGTAGGTAGTCAAAAACCAGGTACTATGAGTATGATGAGTCAATATGCTTTTGAAAGCTTAGATGAAGCATTAGAGTTTTTAAATACAAATGGTGGAGAAATGAAGAGTTTTGATGAGGCATATGCTATCTCTTTGGAAGATTTTGCAAAAGATATAGCTATGATTCAAAATAAAAGAAGCTCAGGTATGTATAAAAATGGTGAAAAAATATATCAAACAATGTGTGATACTAAAAAGCTAGATTCTTTACATGCTCATGGTATAGGTGAACTAAAAGCTTTAATAGCAAAAGAAAAAGTTTGCAAAGAGGATCTAAATGATGGACAACTTCAAGCTTTGGCACTTTATGTTTGGGATATAAAACTAAATAACTTTGAAAAAAACTATGGACAAAATGATGAGATAAATATCTCTATCAAAACAAAACAAGATAAAAACTTCCTAAAAAGAGGAGAAAATATACATAGTAGAGTATGTAAAGAGTTAAAAATAGAGAATTTAAACTCTTTTGATGAAGTAAGAAAAAGTGTAGATAGTAGTTGTCCTAAACTAAAAGATGATGATAGATTGGCATTGATTGCTTATGTCAATCATATAAGAAGTGGACATCAAATGCATAAAATAAATCCTATTGTAGTTCCTGATCATGCAAAATGTCCAGTATGTGGTATGTTTGTATCCAAATATCCAAAATGGGCTGCAAAAACAACACAAAAAGATGGTAAAGAGTTTTTTTATGATGGTGTAAAAGATATGTTTAAATTTATATTCCAATCATCAGCGTATGCACATGATTATAGTATGGATGATTTTGTAGCTATTGAAGTTACTGATTATTATACACTTGATAAAATCAATGCAAAAGATGCATTTTTTGTAGTAGGCTCAACAGTATATGGACCTATGGGGAAAGAGCTTATTCCTTTTAAAACAAAAGAAGATGCACAAAACTTTAGTAAACATTATAGTGGCAAAAATATATTAAAATTTAATGAAGTTACAAAAGATTTAGTTTTTGGTTTAGATAAATAGTGTATAATATCTTTTTTATAAATTGGGGTGTTTTTATAAAATGAAAGATATTTTATTAAAAGTTTTATTTGTAGCTGTTTTTTTCTTTGTTATCGGGCTTATTATAGTAATAAGCCACGGTAATGAAAAAACAGTAGTTGTTGTAGAGGGTAATTTATCAAAAACTCCTATTGAAATGGTGGGTGCAATCTATCAAGATAGTGATTGTGGTATGGATATCGAAGATACTACATATGCATCTCAAGTGATCTCTCCTGAGGGGAAAACTTGGTTTTTTCATGATCATGGAAGTATGATAAATTGGTTATGTGAAAAACCTTTTTGTAAAGAGGCGGTTATCTGGGTTTGGGCTATAGACAAAAAAGATTGGGTTAAGGCTCAAAATGCTTTTTATAGTGTAGATGAGATTACTCCTATGAATTATGGTTTTGGAGCATATTATGAAAAACAAAAGGGTTTTATTGACTTTGACACTATGACAGAAAGAACATTACGAGGTGAAAATATGGCAAATCCTGCTTATGTTAAATTTTTAAAAGAATCAAGTAAATATTGATGCAAACAGTTAGTCTTATATCTATTATTACTATAGCATTTCTTGGTTCTTTTGGGCATTGTATAGGAATGTGTGGTGGTATTGTTATGGCATATTCAAGCACAAAAATAGGCAATACTTGGAGTAAAACTAGACAAGTTTTTGCCCATCTTACCTACTCTTTTGGTAGAGTTCTTACATATACATTACTAGGGGTTTTATTTGGTTTTTTAGGTGGGGCTATAGCATTTTCAAATACTACCAATGGAATATTACTCTTTATTGCTGGATTATTTATGATTTTAGCTGGACTCTCTCTTATAGGAAAGATTAGATTTCTTACATTGATAGAACACAATGTTTCAAAAAGCTCATGGTACCAAAAAAGTTTTAGAAGCTTACTTCACAATGATACTTTATTTAGTTTCTTTTTACTTGGTATGCTAAATGGTCTTTTGCCTTGTGGTTTTGTTTACTTTTTTGCTATAACCGCTGCTAGTACAGCTAGTGCCTTTTGGGGTGGAGTTGTAATGTTTGTTTTTGGTATTAGTACAATACCAGCACTTTTTTCTTTAGGTTTTTTTGTAGGTTTATTTAAACAATCAAGTTTTAGAAATATTATGATAAAATTCGCAAGCATCGCAGTTATATTGTTTGGAATATATACATTATATAGTGGATATGAGTACTTAACAGACCCAAACAAAACAGTATTGCAGTGTCATTTAGATTGAAAATATAAACACAAAGGAACTTACAAATGACAAAAACCAATTTTGTTATAAATAAAACATTAAGTTTGCAGGATGAATTTTTAAGCAATAAAGCAACAGATAGAGATGTATGGAGAATGTTCAAAATATTAGCAGATTTTACAGATGCTTTTGAAGAGTTAAATGATCTTCCACCAGCAATTTCTATCTTTGGAAGTGCAAGAACTCCTACAAATGACTACTATTACAAAAAAACAGTTGAGTTATCAGCTAAACTATCAAGTCAAGGTTACTCTATTATCACAGGTGGTGGTGGTGGTATTATGGAAGCTGGAAACAAAGGAGCTGAAGTTTCAGTTGGTTTAAATATAGAGCTTCCTCATGAACAAAAAGTAAATCCTTATGTAAATATTCCTATAGAGTTTAAATACTTTTTTACTAGAAAAGTATGTTTTTTAAAATACTCTGTTGCCTTTATAGTAATGCCAGGTGGTTTTGGTACATTAGATGAACTTTTTGAGGCTTTAGTATTGGTTCAAACCAAAAAAATAGGAAGATTTCCTATAGTTTTATTTGGAAAAGAGTTTTTTGAACCACTAGAAGAGTTTTTTAAAGTTTTGATTAAACATAAATATATAGCAGAAACAGATTTAGATCTTTATTTAATAACAGATGATATTGATGAAGCAGTTGAGTATATCAAAAAAGGATTTTGTATTTCTAGTGATGGCTCATTATGCGGTATATAGGAGATATATGAAGAATTTTATTAAAATAGTAGTTTTTGGATTTGTATTATTTGCTACATCCTTACAAGCAAAAGTAAATACAATAGTAAGTATTGTCCCACAAAAAAGCTTTGTAGAGGCTATAGGTGGTGATTTGGTAAATGTGAGTGTTATGGTGCTACCTGGAAGTTCACCTCATTCATATGAGCCAAAACCTTCACAAATGAAAGAGTTAAATAGTGCAGAGATCTATTTTGCTATGGGTGTTGAGTTTGAAAACGTTTGGCTAAATAAATTTAAAAACCAAAATAAAAATCTTAAAATCATAGATACTACAAAAGGTATAGAAAAAATAGATATGATTGAACATCATCATCACGACGAAGAGCATAAAGATCATCACCATGATCATGATGACGAAGATGAAGATGGAAAAGATCCACATATTTGGACAAGCTTAGAAAATATTAAACAAATAGCAAAAAATATAGTTGATGCTTTGATTGAAGCTGATCAAGTAAATCAAGCTAAATATCAAGCAAATTATGAGGTATTTATTCAAAAAGTAATCTCTGTAGATAAAGAGATAAGAGATATTTTACAAAATACTCCAAAAAATAGTAAATTTATGGTATTTCATCCTGCCTTTGGATATTTTGCAAAGGAGTATGGACTTGTACAAATAGCTGTAGAAGTAGAGGGTAAAGAACCTAAACCATCATCTTTGGCTAAGCTTATTGATGAAGCAAAAGAGCAAAATATAAGAGCTATTTTTACACAACCAGAGTTTTCAGATAAAAGTGCAAATATAATAGCAAAAGAGCTAAAAATAGATGTAATCAAAGTAAGTCCTCTCAATCCAAAATGGGATGAAAACTTAATAAATCTAGCTAAATCTATAGCCAAATGACAATTGGGCTTTTTAAGAAAGTTTTTGCTAGAATAATGAAAATTTAATTTATTGGAGATATTTTTTATGGAGTTTAAAGCAACAAGAGTAAATAGTGCAAATGCAAATGTAGTAGCTACAATTACTAAAGAGACTTTGGATAAAAACCTAGATAAGGTGGCAAAACAACTTTCAAAGTCTGCAAATATTTCAGGTTTTAGAAAAGGTAAAGTACCTGTATCTGTAGTGAAACAAATCCATGGAGAAAGACTAGAGCAAGATGCACAAGCAGAGGCTTTAAGAGTACTTTTTGCTGATTCTATTAAAGATCTAAGTATAGATCCTCAAGATGTAATAGGTGAGCCTATTGTTACAAAATATGAGAAAAAAGAAGATGGTAAAATAGATGTTGAGGTTAGATTTTCTATTAAACCAAATATCGATTTAGGTGATTATAAAGCACTACTTCCAGAAGTAAAAGAGACAGATGTAAATGATAAAGAGGTAGAAGATAGAGTTATGCTTATGGCATCAAAATCTGCACCTTTAGAAAAGATTGCTAGAAAAAGAGCTTTAAAAAGTGGAGATTATGCTGTTATTGATTTTGAAGGTTTTGTTGATGGAGAGGCTTTTGAAGGTGGTAAAGCAGATCAATATACACTAGAAATTGGAAGTGGTAGCTTTATCCCTGGTTTTGAAGATCAAATGATTGGTATGAAATATGATGAAACAAAAGATATAGTTGTAACATTTCCACAAGAATACCAAGCAAAAAACCTAGCTGGAAAAGAGGCTACATTTAAAGTAACTCTACACGAGATCCAACAAAGAGGCGAAATAGAGTTAAACGATGAGTTGGCTAAAAAAGTAATGCCAAATGATAAAGATATAACTCTAGAAGCTCTAAAAGAGAAAGTAAAAGATCAACTAAAATCAGAAAAACTAAGTAAACTATATAATGAAGAGTTAAAACCTGCATATCTTGATGCTCTAATAGCTTCTATTAATTTTGATCTACCTATGAACGTAGTAGAACAAGAGATCAACGTAGCTTTAAATAACGAAGTTAGATCTTTAGATGAAGAGGCTTTAAATAAACTAAGAGATAACAAAGAAGAGATAGAAGCACTTAGAGCAAAAGTAACTCCAGATGCACAAAATAGTGTAAAAGCTACATTTATAATAGATGCTTTAGCAAAAGCAGAAAATATTGATGTTAGTGATCAAGAGATTCAACAAACACTTTATTATGAAGCTATTATGATGGGACAAAATCCACAAGATTTTGTTAAATACTATAGTCAAAGTGGGTATTTACCAGCTATAAAAATGTCAATGATTGAAGATAAGGTAATAACAAAACTACTTGATAGTAAAATAGAAAAATAATTATAAATTAAAAGGACAGAGATTGAGTTATATTCCTTATGTTGTAGAAAAAACAGGAAGAGGCGAAAGAAGCTATGATATATATTCTAGGCTTTTAAAAGATAGAATTGTAATGCTAAGCGGTGAAGTAAATGACGCTGTTGCTTCAAGTATAGTAGCACAATTACTATTTTTGGAAGCTGAAGATCCAGAAAAGGATATCTACTTTTATATCAACTCTCCAGGGGGAGTAATAACTAGTGGATTGAGTATTTATGATACTATGAACTATATCAAACCAGATGTTTGTACTATTTGTATAGGACAAGCTGCTTCAATGGGAGCTTTTTTGCTTAGTAGTGGAGCAAAAGGCAAAAGATACTCTTTACCAAATAGTAGAATAATGATACATCAACCACTAGGTGGAGCTAGAGGACAAGCTACTGATATACAAATCCAAGCTCAAGAGATACAAAGACTTAAAAATATGTTAAATCAAATGCTATCATCTCAAACAGGACAAGCCTTAGAGGTGATAGAAAAAGATACAGATAGAGACTTTTTTATGAGTGCTAGTGAAGCAAAAAACTACGGTTTGGTAGATGAGGTTATAACGAGTCATCAATGATTAGAGAAATAATTACATATCCAAATAAACTTTTAAGAGCAGTCTCTACTGATGTAGAACTCTTTGATGGGGAGCTTCATACACTTCTTGATGATATGTGGGATACTATGATAGCAAGTAATGGTGTAGGTTTAGCAGCTATACAAATAGCTGTACCAAAAAACATCTTACTTATCTCTTTACCTGATGAAAACGATGAACAAAAACAAGAAGATCTTATAGAAGCAATCAATCCTGTTATAACACATAAAGATAGTGAGGTTGTTTTTACAGAAGGATGTCTAAGTGTACCAGGGTTTTATGAAGATGTAAAAAGAGCAAATCATATAGTTGTAGAGTATAAAGATAGATATGGTGCTTCTAAAAAAATGGAGTGTGATGGATTTTTAGCCGTAGCTTGGCAACATGAGATGGATCATCTAAAAGGACATCTTTTTATAGAAAAACTCTCAATCATCAAACGAAAAAAGTTTGAAAAAGAGTATAAAAAAGAGCAAAAAGCAAAAAAATTATAAAATAAATAATAATATTATTCAATATTAAGTTTTACTATTGTAAAATCAATAAAAACTTAATGGAGAGTAGTATGAAACTAATTAAGTGTGCCACACTAAATGCGATTGATGCAAATATAGTTGAAGTTGAAGGCACACTTACAAAAGGTTTACCCTCTTTTACTATAGTAGGACTTGGTAACTCCGCTATACAAGAGTCTAAAGAAAGAGTCAAAGCTGCTCTTTTAAACAACGACTTTGAGTTTCCCCCACTTAAAATAACAATCAACCTATCTCCTAGTGATTTACAAAAACAAGGAAGTCATTTTGATTTGGCTATTGCACTTTTAATAGCACTTAATAGCAACCGTATAGACTTTGGAGAATACTTTGTATTTGGTGAGCTAGGACTTGATGGAAAACTAAAAGATAGCTCTTTAATCTTTGTTTTGGTCTTATCTTTGGCTAAAGCAGGAGTTCTTAAAAAAGTCTTAGTACCAAAAGAGTCTATAGAAAAACTCTCAAAAATTCCAGATATAGAGATATTTGCCGTCCAAACCTTAAAAGAGGCTATAGAGTTTTTTACTATAGAAAACAAAGATTTATATAAAATACAGATGAGTTTGTTTGAGTATAAATATATAGAAGTAGCTCATAAAAAATATTTTTATGATGATAGATATGAACTTGATTTTGGGGAAATTAGAGGACAAATTATCGCAAAAAGAGCAGCCCTAATAAGTGCAAGTGGAGATCACAATCTTATGCTAGAAGGAAGCCCAGGGTGTGGAAAGAGTATGTTAGCAAAAAGATTACAATATATCCTAGCTCCTATAGCACTAGAAGATATTTTACAAAAAGCCAAAATAGATAGTCTAGATGGAAAAGAGCCAGATTTTTCACCAAAAAGAGTAATGAGAAGTCCACACCATAGTGGTACGAAGTCCTCTATTTTTGGAGGGGGTAGCAATAGTGCTAAAATAGGTGAAATAGCTTTAGCAAATAATGGAATGCTTTTTTTTGATGAGTTGCCACATTTTGGTAAAAATATTCTTGAAGCCCTAAGGGAACCTTTAGAAGATTATAAGATTTTAATATCAAGAGTCAATAGTAAAATAGAGTATCCAACTAAGTTTTTATTTGTATGTGCTATGAACCCTTGCCCATGTGGTAACTTATTAAGTAGTACCAAAGAGTGTAGATGTAGTGATCTTGAGATCCAAAGATATAAAAACAAGCTTTCTGATCCTTTGCTTGATAGGATTGATTTATATGTTAAAATGAATGATGTAAAAAGTGAAGATAAAGCTACTTTTAGTTCTAAAGAGTTACATTTACAAGTTTTAGATGTATTTAAAAAGCAGATTTTAAGAGGACAAAAGAACTTAAATGGTAAACTAACAGATATAGAGTTAAATAAGTTTTGTAAAATTGATAACAATAGCGAAGAGATATTAAACAGAGCTATAGATAGCTTTAATCTCTCTTTAAGAGCAAGAAATAAGATTTTAAAAGTAGCTAGAACAATAGCAGATTTAGATAATAGTATAGATATTAAAAAAGAGCATATTTTAGAAAGTATAAGTTATAGAAAAAGGGACTAATAATGAATAACTCACCACTTAAAATAGCAGGAATGGTTTTAAAGCCAAATGCACCTTATATGAAAGATGAATTTTTAGCAATTAAAAGACTTTTTGAAGAAAATGGGATATCTGTTTTATTTGAAGAAACTAGTGCTAAAATGATAGGTGAAAGTGGATTTACTTTAGATGATCTTGCATTTCATTGTGATTTTTTAGTCTCTTTAGGTGGAGATGGTACACTTATTTCTTTAGTAAGAAGAAGTTTTAAACACAATCTTCCTGTTTTGGGAGTTCATTTGGGAAATCTTGGTTTTTTGACTGATATAACAGTAGAAGAGCTTGGTGGTTTTATGAATGAACTTAAAAATAATGATTTTTCTATAGATCAAAGAATGATGATAAGTACAAATATCAACTCACTAAAAGTTGTTGCCTTTAATGATATAGTTATTACTAGAAAACATCTAACTGGTATGGTAAATATAGAGGCCAAAATAGATAGTAAGGTATTTAATAGTTATTATGGTGATGGATTAATCATATCTACTCCTACAGGTTCAACTGGCTACAACCTCTCTTGTGGTGGACCTGTAGTCTATCCTTTAACAGATGCTTTTATAGTTACTCCCATATCAGCCCACTCTCTTACTCAAAGACCTCTAGTTTTGCCTGTTGATTTTGAAATAGAACTTTGTATCAAAGATGAAAAAGGAGCTGTTGCTATAGTAGATGGGCATGATATATATGAGCTTAAACAAAATGACTCTTTTAAAATCAATATAGCCCCAAATAAAGCAAAGCTTATCCATAGTCTTAGAAGAAGTTATTTTGATGTACTAAGTGAAAAACTCAAATGGGGTGAAAACCACTAAGATTAGAGATGCTATATTTTGGTAATACTCTAGCCACCACCAATACCTCCACCAATATCAAAATTATTATTAAAGTGTTGATATGGAGATTATAAACTTAATGAAAAAATAAATTTCTCAAAACTTACTACTTCAACACCTTCTAGAGTCATATTTGTATCATAAGTTATGAGTATGTTTTTGTATTTATTTTTATCATTAAAGTATGAAAAAGCATTTATTTCTCTTTGTTTTGTTTTTTCGTCACTTATATCAAAAGAGACTTGATAAAGGTTTTTTGTATTAAAAAAATCTATCTCTTGAAGCTCTTTTAAGTAGTAGATATTTTCACTTTTTTGATTTAAAACTATATATACCATATTTTCTAAATTACTTCCTAGATCTTTTGAAAATTTTGGTGCGATTTGCAAAAAACCATTATCTAGTGCATAGACTTTTTTAAAAGATTTTATAATCTCTTTTTGTTTATTGTGAAACTTATCAACTCTTTTTAGCAAAAAAGTATCTTCAAAATAGTTTATATACTCTTTTAAAGTTTTATCATTTATCTCAAAAGTTTTTGATAAGGATGTATAGTTTATCAAGTTTGTAGAGTTTGACAAAAGATAAAAAAATAGTCGCTCTAAAGTTTGTGAATTCCTTATACCATATCTTGGCACAATATCTTGATAGATGATATTTTTTGCATAGTTTATTAAAATCTCTTTTTTTATTAGTTCATCTTTTGTATCAAATACTTCATAAAAACCACCCCATTTTAAAAACTCCTCTTTTGCTCTAGCTATCTCTATACGATTTGATATTTGTTCTAGTTCATTTGAATAAGGTATCTCTTTATAGTTCAAAAACTCTGTAAAACTAAAAGTATTTAAATGAATATTTAAAGCTCTTCCACTTAAAAGTGTATTTAGTTCATTTGAAAGCATTGAAGAGTTTGAGCCAGTAATTATAAATTTTATATCGCTTGTTTCATATTTACTTTTGATATAGACTTGCCAATTTCCAAAATATTGAATCTCATCAAAGATGCAGTAAACTTTGCCTTTTGGATTTATGAGCTTTAAGTACTCTTCATATATCACATCTAAATATGCTGGATTTTGATTATGTTCTAAAAAAAATGGATTTTCCATATTTATAAAAAAGATATTTTTAGGATCTACTCCACTTTCTATTAGATAGTTTATAGCTTGTTTGGCTAGGGTACTTTTTCCACATCTTCTAATACCTGTAATTATAATTATCTGTTTTAGTGGCAAATATGAGATAAGTTTATTTAGTGCATCTCTTTTTACACTTTTATAGAGTCTGTTTTGCCAATGTGGATTTTGTTCTATTAAGATATTTTTCATCATACTTCCTAATAATTATAATTTATTCAGTAGTATAATACCATAAAACTATAAAATATTCAATAATATAGATTACTTACTTGTTATTTTATAAGTAATGTTACTTTTAGGTTAAATAATTTATTGTAAATTATTAAAAAAAAGAAATAGAAAAATAAGAAAATCTACTGAAATATCTATCTCTAGCTCACCATCATTATAGACTACAATATCACTCATTTATCACTTTTTGCATAATCTGGGATTATTTAAACAACTCTTCATCAGTTAGCTCTAAAACATCTTGAATCTGCTCTAATGCATCAAGCCCTCTTAAAATATCAATAAATTTCTCTAAAGTCACTTTTCCACTTATTTCAAACTCTTGATAACTTCTATAACTCATGCCTATATGCTGGGAAAACTCTTTTTGAGTTCCATATTGTGAAATAAACTTTTTTCTTTTATATTTTGCTCTTGCGGCTAATTCTTGTGCTATCTCTTGCGATGAGGCTAAACTAAAATCTAGCTCTTTCATTTTTTGACTCCTTGTAAAAAAAGTTCATCTACATTTTTGCTATCTTCTAAGATATTATTTGCAAACTCTTTTGGGATGCCAAGATTTATAGCCTCTTTTAATAGATTATTGTGTTTTATATCTATTAGGTTTTGAATATTCTCTTTTATAAATTGCTCACTAATATTAAAAGGCTTAAAAGCATTTACAATATCATCATATGTAGCTCTATTTAAAACTTTACTTCCTAGTAGCATTTGATGATAAGCATTTGTTGTATATGTTAGATCATAAGCAGGTGCAAAACTCCAAGAACCTTTGCTATCCATAAGAAAAGAGAAGTTTTTTGAATGATCATCTTTGTTTGCAAAAATAGCATTAAATAAAATTAGTTTTACTATTTGCTCTTTTTCTTTTTGTGATAGATTAAGTTTGAGTGAAATTCTAAGCAAATCTAAAAAGTCATTATAAGTTTCAGCTCGATTATAGTGCATCATACCAGATAATGAATGGATATGAAATCTTTGATCATCTCTTCTATCAAATCTATATGTTAAAAAGTGAGATCTTCCATCAAGCTCTAAGAGTTCACAATCACGCATATTTATTCCAGCTTCTTTGGCAAAAAGATAGTATAAATACTCTAGTTTTGTAACAATTGAAACATCTTTATATTTACTTGCTAAATTTGGATAGATAGATATATCTTTATCATCATATTTTATAATTACAGGTAGATAATCTTTTGGAAAATCACCTTGTTGTCTTGTTAGACTAATAGACTTATCTTTTGGATTAAACCCTACCATTACTTTAGCTCTAGCTCCTCCACCAGCAGAGTTTGATATAGCTATAAGAGTTTGTAGTGTAGAAATAGTGCTATTTTCTTCTAGCTCTTTATTTAATAGTTTTTGATAGAAATATCAATATTCTTTTGGTAGAGACTTTTGGATAATGTTTCTTCTTATTGAAAGTGCTATAAAGTTTAATATGGTGATCTGTTTGATTGGTTGCGGGAGGAGGATTTGAACCTACGACCTTCGGGTTATGAGCCCGACGAGCTACCGAACTGCTCTATCCCGCGATAATATAAAATAAGTCTAATGGATGGGGTAGAGGGATTCGAACCCCCGAATAACTGGACCAAAACCAGTTGCCTTACCGCTTGGCGATACCCCAATATCCTTTTGAGTGGGTGGAATTATACTAAAACTTTTTCAATTTGTCAAGAGCGTTTTGGATAATTTATATAAATTTATGAAAAATTGTGATATAATCGTCTCATTATATAAAAAAGGTGTATTTTATGTCTGATGCTATTTTAAGAGTTATAGAGGCTATTGATGAAATAAAAAAGGGCAAAATGGTTATTATGCTTGATGATGAAGATAGAGAAAATGAGGGAGATTTAGTTTATGCAGCAGCATTAAGTACTCCAGAGCATGTAAACTTTATGGCAACATATGCCAAAGGACTTATTTGTGTAAGTATCAATCAAGAAACAGCAACAAGACTAGAACTTACTCCTATGGTTAGTAGCAACACTTCTTGTCATGAAACAGCCTTTACTGTAAGTGTAGATGCTACAAGTGCAAGTACTGGTATAAGTACAAAAGAAAGAGATGATACAATCAAAATCTTAGCTTCTAATATCTCACAAGCTAACGAGCTAGTAAAACCTGGGCATATTTTCCCTCTTATTGCTAAAAAAGGTGGAGTATTGGTAAGAACAGGACATACAGAAGGCTCTCTTGATCTATGTAAATTAGCAGGATTCAGTGGTGAAGCTGTTATTTGTGAAATTATGAAAGAAGATGGATCTATGGCTAGACGTGATGATCTTGATATTTTTGCCAAACAATATAACCTTAAAAGTGTATATATCTCTGATTTGGTAGAGTATAGATTGGCTTTTGAGATGTTAATTAAAGAAGTTTCTCAAGAAACCATAGAATTTTTTGGAGCCCATGTTATAAAAAGAGTTTTTGAAGATCATCTTCAAAATGAGCATATAGTACTACAATTTGGTGAAATACAAAAAACATCTTTAGCTAAGTTTCATACTATCGAGCTTGATATAGATCTATTTTTAAACTATAACAAACTCCAATCTATACTAAAAACCATAAATTTCTTACAAACAAAGGGTGGTATTTTGATTTTTATGCAAAATGGCTCAAAAGAAAACAAAACTATGAAAAGCTATGGTATAGGAGCTCAAATACTTAAATATCTAGGTATAGAAGAGATTAAACTTATATCTACTAGTGGAAATAAACACTCTTTTATTGGTTTACAAGGCTTCAATCTTAAAATCAAAGAAGAGATTTATCTTTAAATATATGGTGTAAATAGAGTCTAGTATCAAAAATTATTTTACTAAATAAACTCTTTTTTACACCATAAATCAAAACATTTATTTGTAATATAATATTTTTGATCCTCTTTATCTATAATATCATTTTTGTATAATCTTCTTATAGCAGTATTAAGAGATGATTTTGTAACATGAAGATTAAAAAGATTCTCTTTTTTATATAGTTCTATACCATTATTTAAAGCAACTGCTTTAAGTGCTATTTTTTGTGGTATTGATAGTTCATTTAAAAGTAATTTAAAATATTCACTCTTACTCTCTAGAAGCGAATTACATATATTATCAACTATTTCAGAGTTAAGTTGTTTATTTTGATTTGAAGATAAAAAACAATATATATGATAACAAACCTCTTGAATAAGCTTTGATTCTCCTTCAGTTTTAAGGTACAATCTATCAAATATTTCAAAAGGGAGCCTATTTTGAAGCTTATTATTGACAAAATCATAAAAAATCATCTTATCTATAGCTTTTAACTCTATACAAACCGCCCTATTATATAATGGTGAACTCTTTTTATTGAATAAATCACATAAAACTTGTTTTTTAAATCCCGTAAATATATATCTAAACTCTTGATTTTGAAAAATATATTTAAAAAATGTCTTATATACGCTAGGCTCTAGAAAATTAGCTATCTCTTGAAACTCATCAAATGCTATAATAATACTCTTATTATATTCACTACAAAGTCTATCTAGTCCCTTATATATATCATTTATAAGCTCTTCAAAGTTGTAACTATTTAAATTTGGAGTAAATAAAATCTTATCATCTTTGATTATAGCTGTAAAATCAACTCTAAAAAAAATATCTTTTAAGAGTTGATATTTTATTCCATACTTTTGAACTAAGGTAAAAGCTATATTTTTGTAAATAATCTTTACAAAATCAACATAACAGGTAGAATTAAATATATCAAAATAAAAATAAAAATAATCTTTTTTATCAAGAGTTTTAAAATACTCTTTTACTAAAGAAGTTTTACCTATTTTTCTTTTTGAATAGAGTAAAATATTTTCTTTATTAGACTTTAAAATATAATCTAATTGCCTAAATTCCTCTTTTCTATCACAAAAACTCTCATCTTCGCAATATCTTTGATAAACAAAAGGATTCATAGATAAACCCTCCTTTTGATAATTTGGACTTATAATAAATTTAACTTATACTAAAGTGAATTATCCTATATATTAACTTAAAAAATACTAAAAATAACTATAAAGTCTCTCTTTTCAAGACTAAAAGTATCTAATATATAGACTAATTATATCATTTAAAGATACCATATTTTTGCTTATTTTTTTAAATATTTAGTTTTAGTTAAGCTATATTAAAGTATGATTTTTAGGTAAGATATGCTTATGTTTATTATAACTTTAGGTTAAATGTTCTACAAAAGGAGTTTTTATGCATATAGAGATTTCCAGAAGAAGGTTTCTTCAAGGAAGTGTGGCACTTACCGTTCTTGGGACAACAGCAACAACTGCTCTTTTTTCAAAAGATAAAACAGGTGAGATTAAAATAACAACAAAAACCACAAATAAAGCAGATAAGTTAGTTCCAACTATGTGCGAAATGTGTGTAAACAAATGTGCAGCAATTGCTAGAGTTGAAGATGGAGTTGTCACAAAACTAGATCCAAATCCATACTTCCCAAAGTCAAGATCTATGCTTTGTGCTAGAGGAAACGCTGGTATTCAAGCACTTTATGATCCTGATAGACTTAAATATCCACTTATTAGAGTAGGTAAAAAAGGTGAAGGTAAGTTCAAAAGAGTTACTTGGGATGAAGCATTTGAGTATATAAAAGAAAAAACCGTTCAAATCTTAGATGAAGAAGAAGATAATAGATCTTCTTTTTTATTTTGTGCAGGTGAAGGTATGGCTGAGCATACTTTTAAAACATTTTATCAAGTCTTTGGTTCTTCAAATTGGCTTAACCACTCATCAATTTGTTTACAAACTGTAGCTGCTGGGTATGGCTTAACTTTAGGTTCTTATCCACAATCAGACTTTGAAAATGCAACATATGTAATACTAGCTGGAGCAAATAGAGCTGAAGCTATAGTAACACCAGATACTATGGATCTATTTAAAAATGTCAAATCCAAAAAAAATGCGGCAAAACTAGTCTGTATAGATCCTAGATTTACAAACACAGCTGCAAAATCTGATCTTTGGCTTCCAATTACTCCAGGGACTGATTTGGCTTTTGTTTTGGCTCTTACATATGTAGTTCTTGATGAAGAACTATATAACAAAGAGTACGTAGAGGCTAACTTCAATGATTTTGATGAGTATAAAGAACATATTTTATCAAATAACTATACTCCAAAATGGGCAAGTAAAATAACAGGAATAGAAGAAAACACTATCTATTCTATTGCAAGAGAGTTTATGGAACACGCTCCAAAAGCTATTTACTACCCTGGAAGAAGAAGTACTTTTGCAAAAAATGATTTTCAACTAAGAAGGGCTATGGCTATATTTCAAGCTCTTGGTGGTGGAGTTGATTGTGAGGGTGGACTTGTATTTGGTAAAACACTTAAAATCAAAGGACATGATGTCTCTTCACCTATGTATGACAATGCCAAATCACGTGCAGTTATTAAAAGACTTCAAGCAAAAAGTGGACAAGCGGGATATGAAGATTGTGCTATAGTAGGTGATGGTGGATCTTGGATAAGCTGGAGAAATAGCTTTTTAGAAGATAAACAACCCTACAAAGTTAGAGGAATGTTTTGTTATAAACACAACCCTATGCAAAATATGCCAAATAGCAAGAAAACAGCACAAATGCTTGAAAAAATGGAGTTTTTAGTCTGTATTGATACAATGCCTAGTGATACTGTTATGTATGCTGATGTTGTTTTGCCTGAGTGTACATATTTAGAGCGAACAGATCCTATCAAAACTTTTGGTGGAACTGAACCTTCTATTGCGGTAAGACATAAGGTTATAGATCCTATGTTTGAGTCAAAACCAGTGATGGAGATTCTTCAAGGACTTAGCCAAAAGCTCTCTAAACCTCTTTTTGAAATAACCAAAAAATATGATGAAGATGTTCAAGAGATGCTAGAAACTGATGATGAAAGTGAAGTATATGCAGAGTTTGATCTAAGTGTTCCTTTTATGCACTCTCAAGAAGAGCTAAACAAAGATGCCGTTAGAGACTATCCAGAGGCTCTTGCAATGCTAGAAAAACATGGTGTTTACTATCCAGATATGGATAAATACTTTAAACAAATAAGTGCAAATGAGTATGAATACTATCCAAAAAGTAAAAGATACTATAGTGTAAATGAGGGGCGTCCTATAACATCATCAAATAAAGTTGAGTGTAAAATAGACTCTTTAGCTAGAAATGGTATAGATCCTATGCCTTTATGGAAAGATGAGTATATACCAAAATCAACTACTGGTAAGTTTAAGCTTACTACTGGAAGACATGCACAATATACTCAATCAGGAAGTACAAATAACTCTATGCTAAACGATCTTATGCCAGAAAATTATCTATGGCTAAACAAAAGAGTAGCAAAAGAAAAAAATATCAAATTTGGTGATATGCTTGAAGTTAGCTCTAACGTAGGAGCTATAAGAATCAAAGCTTATCCAACTGAAAAAATAGCACAAGATCAAGTCTTTTTGATTCATGGGTTTGGACAAGAAAGTTCATCTCTTACATGGGCATACAAAAACGGTGGCAATGACAATGCTATTATAGAAGATATTATGGAACCTGTTTATGGAGCAGCTGCTATGCATGAAACAGAAGTAGAAATAAAAAGGGTGTAAAAAATGGCTAGATATGGTATGGCTTTAGATTATAAAAAATGTATCAACTGCAAAGCATGTGAAACTGCTTGTAAGGAAGAAAATGGAATCTTACTAGGAGCTGATAAACATAGAATTTGGGTAGGAGTCAAAGAGGTTGAAGGTGAATTTCCACTTTTGAGTATCGCTTCACAAACCTTTTATCCTAGCCAATGTCAGCATTGTGATGCAGCACCTTGTCAAGAGGTTTGTCCTACTAATGCTACTTATTATGATGAAAATGGAGTAGTTCAAGTAGATCCAGACAAATGTATATTGTGTAGTTATTGTATCAATGCATGTCCTTATGATGCAAGATATGTAGATGATAGAACTATGACTGTTGATAAATGTACTTTTTGTTCTGATACAAGACTTAGTCGTGGTGAAGTTACAACGGCATGTCAAAATACTTGCCCAACAAAGGTAAGAATTTTTGGTGATTTGGATGATCCAAATAGTGAAATAAGTCAAGTTTTAAGAGAACGAGAGTATTTTACACTTAAATCACATCTTGGTACACAGCCAAAGCTGTTTTATCTAATATAAGGGGAAGGCAAAATGAGTATCAAAGAGTTTATTACAACAATACCCGTAAATAAAGTCTCTATAAAGAGTTTATTATCTTTTGAAAAAAATAGTGTTAATATATTATTAGCAGTTATAATAGTTGCTTTTTTAGCTATGTTTGCTATAGGTGTTGGTATCTACCTTATGCATGGACATCATGCTTACAATGTAACAAGAGAACACCCATGGGGGCTTTTGATAGCTGTTTATATATTTTTTGTTGTTAGCTCAACAGGACTTTGTATAGTAGGATCTTTGGGAGATGTTTTTGGTTTCAAAGATTATATGGAGATCTCAAAAAGAGCTATTTTTGGATCTATTGTTACAATATTAGCTGGTTTTGCAGTTATTGCTGTTGAGATAGGTCATCCAGTTACTATGATGATTTACAATGTTCTTACCCCTGGACTAACAAGTGCTATTTGGTGGATGGGAACACTTTATGGCTTATATTTAACATTTATGATAATAGAATTTGTGTTTTTATTGAAAAACAATATGAAATATGCTAGAATTGCTGGGATAACTGGACTTTTGGTTGGGCTTGCAGCTCACTCAAATCTAGGGGGGGTGTTTGGATTTTTAAATGCTAGAACTATCTCAAATGGTGTTTTTTATCCAACATATTTTATTTTAACAGCTTTTATAACTGGTATATTTTTGGCTTTTATAATGTATGGCTTTAGATATAGATTAAACTTTACACAAAGTGGAACAAAACTGCTAACAAACTTAGCAAAAATTCAAGGTTTACTTATATCTATCTTGATCTTCTTTGTTACTTGGAAGATGCTTACAGATATCTATGGTGGTATGCCAAATAGATCTGAAGTGGCTATTCATATCTTACAAAGTCCTACATTTTGGGCTGAGGTTATACTAGCTATGGTGATACCTTTGTTTATCATCCTAAAAAGCGGTGGTAGAAGTGTTAAGGCTATGTTTTGGGCATCACTTAGTGGTATGGTGGGGATATTTTTTATGAGATACAATCTTGTACACGATACTCAACTAAAACCTCTTCAAATGATGAAATTAACAGAATACCAATTGGCTCCAACATGGGTTGAGTATTTCCCATCAAGTACGGAGATAATGATATCCTTAGGAGGGTTGGGACTATGTATGTTTATGTACTATATTGGTACAAAGTTATTCAATTTAGATGATGGACATGCACTAAAAGAAGGATAATTCTATGAAAAAAGTCATATTTACTCTATTGTTTATTCAATTCCTATTTGCAGCTTCCAATGCAAAAGATGAAGCTATAGCTACTGCAACAGATGCAAGGCATAAGTTGCATGATGCAATAGCTAGTAAGGTTAATGAAAAAGTTTTAAATAGTGGTTTATATGATGCGGCTGTTTTTTGTGTAAATGATTCTTATAACAATACTAAAAAACTAGACGAATCTTTAGGAGATAATGTATCAATAAAAAGAGTGAGTTTGGGCAATAGAAACCCAAACTCCTATCCACAAGATGATGAGAAAAAGATTTTAGAAGCTTTTGCCTTAATAGAGTCTTCAAGTGCATACTTACCAGATCAGATAGTTCAAGTAACAGATAAAGGTGATTATAAAGTCTATTTTCCTGCAACTATGTCAAATAAAAACTGTAAACTTTGCCATGGTGTAGAGGCAAATATCAATAAAGAAGTTCATAGCTTGTTTAAAGAAAAGTATCCAAATGATAAAGCATATGGTTTTAGTAGTGGGGAAGTTAGGGGTGCTGTAGTCATAACTATTAAACACAAATAAGATTTTAAATTTTATTTAAGCAAATATTAGTTATTATGGCTATGATGAATCATAAGTAAAATTAAACTAAGGAGTAATTATGAAAATTTCTAACTTATTGGTTGCATGTTTATTACTAGGGGGTTTGTTCTCTTTTTCAAGCGCAACAGAGACAAATCAAGAGGTAATCTACAATAAAAAATGTTCAGAATGTCACGGTTTATCTGGTGAAGGTAACCCAGCAAAAAAAGGTCCAGCACTAAATCATCAAAGTTTAGGTGATTTATATGTTACTATTATGGACTTACAAGGTGAACTAACTATTACTGGTAATAGTTCTGGAGATCATGCTCAAATGGAACATAACATCAAAAACCTAGAGCAAGAGGGGTATATTGTTGATCCAGCAAAAATGTCAAAATATATCAATAGAACATTTAACGACAACTCTGCAAGATAATCTCCTTGCTATTCTAAGGCTTTTTTAAGCCTTAGAATATAAACTACACTATCATCCACCTGTTTCATAAAATGCTCTAGATGAGTCATTATCTTCAGATACTCCCCATTTGTTTTTTTCTGGTTTATTTTCTAATACCTTTTTCAAAACTTCAACAGCTTGATCTATATCACCGCTTTTTACATGATCTTTAATACTAAGTGCATCTTCAAAATATAAACAAGGTATCAAAAACCCCTCAGCTGTAAGTCTTATACGGTTACAACTAGCACAAAAATCATCTAGATGAGGCTCTATAATACCAAATTCATATCCATTATCAAGCTTGTAGTATTGAGCTGGTGAAGAGGTATCTCGTGGTACTTTGGTAAAGTTATATTTTTTTGATATAATCTCTTGTATTTCATGGCTTTTAAGCCCCTTTAGTGCTGAAGCTGCATGAGTATTGCTCATATACTCTATAAATCTTATAGTAAAACCCTCTTTATTACAATACTCCAAAAGTTCAATTAACTCATCATCATTGATTCCTTTCATAGGAACAGTATTGATTTTAATATGAAGCCCTACTCTTTTAGCCTCTTGGATACCCTCTAATACTTGAGCTAAAACATCTTTTTGAGCTATACGTGCTGCACTTTCTGCTCTAAGAGAGTCTAAAGAGATATTTATCCTTTTTAGTCCAGCTTCTTTAAGTCTAGAAGCTACGCTTTTTAGTAAATATCCATTGGTAGTAAGGGCTAGATCTATATGTGGAGCATAGTTATATATCATAGAGATAAATTTATCCAAATCCTCTCTAAGCAGTGGCTCTCCACCAGTAAGTCTAACTTTTTTAATACCCAAATCGATAGAAGCCTTAACAAACTTAAACATCTCTTCAAAAGAGAGTAGATTCTCTCTTGGAACCCATGAAAATGGCTTTTCAGGCATACAATATTGACATCTAAAATTACATCTTTGAGTTACAGAGATTCTTAAATAATCTACTTTTCTTCCATATCCATCTATCAGCATAATTATCCTTTATTTAGCACATTTCATAGGTCTTATTTCATATTCTTTATTTAAGGTATGGTTTTAAAACCTCTGGTATATCTATAGTTCCATCTTCATTTTGATAGTTTTCCATAATAGCTATCAAAGTTCTTCCAACTGCTAAGCTAGATCCATTTAGTGTATGAACCAAATCATTTTTTTTACCATTTTTATATCTTATTTTAGATCTTCTTGCTTGAAAATCCATAGTATTTGATATAGAGCTTATCTCTCTATATCTGTTTTGCCCTGGAAGCCAAACTTCCAAATCTATAGTTTTTGCTGCACCAAATCCAAGATCTCCACCACAAAGCATCACTTTTTGGTGAGCTAACCCCAAAGATGTAAGCAAATCACTTGCACAAGTAACCATTTGATTAAAAATATCTTCACTCTCTTGTGGTTTTGTTATAGCAACTAACTCAATTTTATCAAACTGATGTTGTCTTATCATACCTCTTGTATCTCTTCCTGCACTTCCTGCTTCTTTTCTAAAACAAGGTGTATATGCTGTAAGTTTCAAAGGAAGTTCATCAGCTTTTAATATCTCATCACGATATAAATTGGTAAGACTAACCTCTGATGTTGGGATAAGATATAGATCTTCATCTTCTATTTTAAATAAATCATCAGCAAACTTTGGAAGTTGCCCAGTTCCTAAAAGTGAAGCACTATTTGCTAAAACTGGTAAATTCCACTCTACAAATCCTCTAGCACTGTTAAAATCTAACATATAGTTAATCAAAGCTCTCTCCAGCTTAGCAGCCACTCCACTTAAAGCTGTAAATCTACTCTTTGCTAGTTTTACCCCTCTTTCAAAATCAAGCCAATTATTAAGCTCACCTAGTTCAAAATGCTCTTTTGGAGTAAAACTAAACTCTTTTGGACTTAGGATTTTTTCTAAAACTATATTATCATTTTCATCTTTACCTTCTGGAACCTCATCTAAAGGAAGATTTGGTATATCATATAGCTTAGTTTCAAGTTCTTCTTCTAAAACTCTAACCTCATTTTCAAGCTCTTGTCTTAAACTTTTGATTTTATCTATTTTTTCTTTTAACTCTTTGATATCAAGGTTTTGTTGCTTATATACACCAAATTGTGATGAAAGAGAGTTTTGTTCAGCTTGAAGCTCTTCTAAAGAGATTCTTTTTATTTTTGTACTTTGAGCAAACTCTTTTAAAAGTTCCAAAGTTTGGCTATCAACACCCTTTTTTGCCAATTTGTGTGCTACACTATCAAAATCTTTTTGTAACAGTTTAATATCTATCATTTTATTCCACCATTTTCTTATTAGATTTTGTATATTAGCAAAAATTAGATAAAATATGGTTTGACTAAGATCAAGTGATATTTTGTATAATTATTTTTTATTCAAATTAGTTATAATTAAGAACAGATTAAGTCAATAATAAATACAATACTATTTACATAAATGAGGTATTTATGAATAAAAAGTGGATGAATAAAACCTCAAAAAACAATAAAGGATATCGAGTGTTTAGTAGTATTTCTAAATTTATAACATCTAAGATAGCATATAAAATAGTTTTTGCTATGTTTATACTTATCAGTATTAGTAGTTTAAGTGTTATTTTTATGACAATTCATAAAGTTGAGCAAACATCTATAGAAAGTACCTCAGAAAACCTGCATATGTTAAATAGTGCAATTTTTCAAAGCTTAAGAAATGCTATGAACACTGGAGATCCAGAGATTATTCACAAAGCTAGAGCTGATGCTTCTACAATCCCTGGTGTATATAACCTAATAGTTGCTCAATCTCAAGAGCTTATAGATTTATATGAAACAGGTGAAACATATACAAAAGATAAAGATGTCTTAAGAGTTATGAAAAGCCAAAAAGAAGAAGTTATTGAGTATTCAGATAATACTCATCTACTTAGAATGATAAAACCTTTGATAGCAGATAATGAGTGTCTTATGTGCCATGCCAACCAAAACCAAGGTGATACTATAGGAGTTTTGGATCTTACATTTTCTCTAAAAGGCTCAGATGACAAAAGAAATCAAGTAGCTCTTAGTATATTTATAACTTCTACTATTTTGGGTTGGGTTACTATAGGACTAGTATTTTTAGCTATTACAAGAGCAACTAAACCAATAGATAATCTCAAAAATGGATTTAACAACCTAATCTCTTCAAGTAGTAGTGATATTAAACTACCTATTACATCAAATGATGAAATCGGTGAAGTAACTACACTATTTAACCAATATATGGACAAAGTCCAAGCAGGACTTGCTCAAGATAAGATTGTTATAGAAGAGGCTAGTGATGTATTACAAAAATGTGCAAATGGATTTTTTGTATATGATGTTAAATCAACTGCATCCAATCCATATGTAGAAGAGCTTAAAACAAAACTAAATATTATGATTAAAGATACATATACAACACTCAATAAAATAAACTATGCACTTAAACAATATAGTGAATCAAAATTTGATTACAAACTTGATGATCATGGTATATATGGTGATTTAGGAAGTGTTACAAATGCAATTAAGCTTGTAGGAAATAATACTAGTGAACTTTTAGCTATGGTATTAAATGCAGGTAATAGTTTAAATGAAAATACTCATAATCTATCTATTAACTCATCAAACCTATCAACATCATCAAACTCTCAAGCAGCCTCACTAGAGCAAACAGCAGCAGCTATTGAAGAGATTACAGCAAATATCAAAAATACTGCACAAAATACTATAGCTATGGCATCGTTGGCAAAAGAGGTAAATGAAGCAGCTTCTGAAGGGCTAAAATTGGCAAATATTACAACTTCATCAATGGATGAAATAAACAAACAAGTAGTAGCCATCAACGAAGCTATAGAAGTTATAGATCAAATAGCATTTCAAACCAATATTCTTTCTCTTAATGCCGCAGTTGAAGCAGCAACAGCAGGTGAAGCAGGTAAAGGCTTTGCAGTAGTTGCTGGAGAGGTACGAAATCTAGCAGCAAGAAGTGCAGAAGCTGCAAAAGAGATCAAAGATTTAGTAGAAAATGCTAGTAAAAAAGCAAATGAAGGTAAATCTATATCAGAAAATATGATAACAGGATATAATAACCTAAATAGTAAAATAGACTCAACTATCAATATTATAAACAATGTAACAGACTCAACAAAAGAGCAAGAACTAGCTATGAGACAAATAAGTGATGCAGTTAATAGCCTAGATAGTGCAACACAACAAAATGCAAGTGTAGCAACTGATATATCAAATATGTCAAGTCAAATAGCAGTTTTATCTGATAGCTTGGTAAATACTGCTTCAAGAGCTAGTTTTATAAGTGATGCTATGGATAGTGTATGTGATATAGATTTAGTTTATGATACAGCAAAAATCAAAGTTGATCTTTTAGCTTTAAAAGATGAAGTTTTTACAAACTTAGGTAGTTACAAATCATATAAAGTAGAGCATTCACACAATGTAGATCTATTTGTTGATAAAATAGTAGATAATTTTGGGATATCTCAAGAAGTAGCTACTCAAATCAAAAATAAAAACAAAGTTTATATAGAAAATTTACAAGAGTTTATTGTAGCTAATGCAAATAAAAAACCAAATAGTGAGCTTCAAAATAGAGCAAAAGCTATAGAAGAGTCTTTGGTATCAATCTTTGAACTTCTTAATAAACTTAAGACGCAATCATGTTCTATAAATCAATAGAGGACCTATTTTATGTTATATGAAAATATCAAAGATTTAAATATTTTATATATAGAAGATGATAGTATCATAGCTGAAAACTTTACAAATATACTAACAAGACTCAAAGCAAAAGTAACTCTTGTTAGTAACTATAAAGATGCAACAAAACAGTTTGATATAGGAAATAGTAGTTTTGATATTATTATAACTGATGTAAGATTATCAAGTGGTACAAATACAGGTCTTGATTTTGCTAGATTTGTAAGGGCCTTTGATAAAAATGTAACAATTATAGTAACATCAGCTTATGATAAAACAGATTATCTTTTAGATGCTATTGATTGTAATGTTAATAAATACTTTATAAAACCCTTTAAAGAAGTACATTTTTTTGAATATCTAGATAGTATAGGCGAGAGTATCAAAAAAACAAAAAATGCTCCAACGAATAATAACTCTTTTGAAACTAAAAAAGTATCTTCTAAATCTGAAAATATATCTTTAGCTGATGGTTTTATCTATTCTTATAAAACAAAAACTATCAACAAAGATAATGAAGAGATAGCTCTTACAGCTCAAGAGATTACTTTAATAGAGTTACTTATACTAAATAAAGGTAAGATTGTTGAATATGAAGATATTTTTGATCACTTTAAACAAAGAGGAAATAAACAGTTAAAAATAGACACCCTAAGAACTGTTACTAAAAATATTCGTAAAAAAACCTCATCTTCACTAATAGCAACTCTATCAAATATTGGATATAAAATCTCCTAAAATAGGAAGTAATAATTTACTTCCTATAAAACCTATCTATACTTAGTCAATAAGATATCTTTTTGTAAGCCCGTGATACTCTTCTATTCTTCTATCTCTTAAAAACGGCCATATTCTTCTAACATCTGTTGTTCTTTGTTTATCTATATCAACTATATATACCTTTTCATCTTCACTATTAGCCTGAAGTAAAAACTCCCCTTGAGGTCCACAAACAAAAGAGTTCCCCCAAAATCTAGTTCCATCAAGTACACCGCTACAATCTTTTTCAAAACCTACACGATTAACTGATATAACAGGTAATCCATTTGCTATAGCATGAGATCTTTGGATAGTAATCCATGAATCTAGTTGTCTTTGTTTTTCTGCTTCATCATCACCATCAAACCACCCTATTGCAGTAGGATAAATAAGTATTTGTGCCCCTCTTAAAGTCATAAGCCTTGCAGCTTCAGGGTACCACTGATCCCAACATATAAGCACTCCAAGTCTTCCTATACTAGTATCTATTGGCTCAAATCCCATATCCCCAGGGGTAAAATAAAACTTCTCATAAAACCCTGGGTCATCTGGAATATGCATCTTTCTATATTTACCAGCAATAGTTCCATCAGCATCAAAAACCACCGCGGTATTATGATATAGCCCAGCAGCTCTATCTTCAAATAAAGATGTTACCAAAACCACATTATGCTCTTTGGCTACTTGTGACCAAAACGCTACATCACTATCAAAACTATCAGCATATGAGCAAAAATCAGTGTTTTCACTTTTACAAAAATACTCTGTTTGGTGTATCTCTTGTAGTACTACTAGTTTTGCACCTTTATTGGAAGCCTCTTTTATCATCTCTACACTTTTAGCTATGGTTGCTTCTTTAGTGCCATGATATTTTTGTTGGATTAGAGCTGTTTTTAGAATATTATTTTCTTTTTTCATTTAATCTTACTCCTTTTGGGTATTGCATAGTACAACAGTGCAAACTTCCATGTTGTCTTATTATTTTGGAACAATCTATTCCTATAATATCATATTTTGGCAAAAGTTTTTTAAAAAGTTCTAAAGCTTTTTCGTCATTTTTATCTTGATAAATAGGTACTAAAACTGCACCATTTATAAATAAAAAATTTGCATAACTAGCAGGAAGTCTCTCATTATCATAATATTTTGCCTCTATCCAAGGCAAGGCATAGCTTTGAAATGGTAATTTTTTGATCTCCTCTTCCATAAGCTTTAGAGGTTTATAGTGAATATCATCTTTATCATCACATGTTTGATAAACAATAGTATTCTTATCTACAAATCTAGCCAACATATCTATATGTGAGTCTGTATCATCACCTTCTAGGTAACCATTTTCTATCCAAATAAGCTCTTTTATACCAAGATCATCTTTTAGTTTTGCTGTGATTTGCTCTTTTGTAAAGCTTGGGTTTCTATTTTTTTCAAGCAAACATTCACTTGTAGTAAGAACTACTCCATCTCCGTTACTATCGATACTACCACCTTCAAGCACAAAATCATAGCTTCTTAGATCACAAAATAGCTCTTTTGTGATTTGATTATCTAGTGAGGCATCAAACTTATTTCCCCAACCATTAAATATATAATCAAGTACCTCTATTTTATCACCATTAAGTATAGTAATGCCACCAAAATCTCTACACCAAGTATCATTTGAAGCTACCTTTTTTAGGATAATATTCTCTTTATTTTTAATATTTTGAATACTCTTTTCTTCCATATAGCATACAATACAAGGCTGATATTTAGCTATACTTTGAGCTATCTCTTCAAAAACAGGTAAAACCTCATCAAGATACTCACTCCAGTCACTTTGTGAGTGAGGAAACATAAGTTGAACAAACTCTTGGGTCTCCCATTCAGCTATCAATCTTTTATTAAACGATTTTTGTTCCAAGCTTTTCTCCACCTAAGATATGAAAATGAATATGAGGAACCTCTTGAGCACTATCATACCCACTATTTGTAATAAGTCTATAACCGCTCTCTTTTATATTAAGCTCTTTTACTACTTCTTGCATAAAAGAAGAAAATTGACACATAAGCTTAGCTGGAATTTCATTGAAATCTTTATAATGAGCCTTAGGAATAGCTAAAGCATGTACCTTTGTTTGAGGGTTTATATCATAAAAAGCTATAAAGTTATCATCTTCTAAAATCTTTTTTGAGGGTATTTCACCTTTACTTATTTTGCAAAAAATACACATAAATATCCTTTATTGTTTATTCATTTAATACTACTATTATAACCAAACTATAATAAAAACTTAGATACAATGCCATAATTTTAAGCAGTCTATAATAGCTGTGTAGTATTGGAGAAGCTAAATTGCAAGAATGGTTAGATAAAATATATAAAACTACAAATATTGTAGAAATAGAGAATATTAGAGTAGATTTATTTGGTAAAAAGGGAGCTTTAACCTTAGAATTTGCTAGACTTAAAGATATTCCAAATGAAGAAAAAAAAGCATTTGCACAAAACCTCAATGAACAAAAAGAGGTTTTCACAAAGGCTATAGAGTTTAAAAAAAATGAACTAGAGAGTCTTAAACTAGAGCAAACTTTACAAAAAGAGAAAATCGATGTTACAAGATTTAACTCAAGTTCTTCACAAATAGGAGCTTATCATCCTGTAGCATATACTATGAATAGAATAATTAAATATTTCCAAAATCTAAATTTTGCTGTTGAAATAGGACCTATGGTAGAAGATGATTTTCATAACTTTGAAGCACTAAACCTTCCAAAATATCACCCAGCTAGAGATATGCAAGATACTTTTTATTGTAAAGATTTTATGCTTCTTAGAACTCATACAAGCCCTGTTCAAATAAGAACTATGAAAGAGCAAAAGCCACCTATTAGAATGATAGCCCCTGGAAGAGTATTTAGAAGAGATTTTGACCTTACACATACACCAATGTTCAACCAAATAGAAGGACTAGTAGTTGATAGTAGCGATAAAATCTCATTTGCAAACTTAAAATATATATTAATAGAGTTTTTAAAATATATGTTTGGAGATGTAGAAGTTAGATTTAGACCTAGTTTCTTTCCTTTTACAGAACCAAGTGCTGAAGTTGATATAAGCTGTATTTTTTGTAAAGGCAAAGGGTGTAGAGTATGTTCGCACACTGGTTGGCTTGAAGTTTTAGGGTGTGGAATAGTAGATGAAAATGTTTTCAAAGCTGTTGGCTATGAAGATGTAAGTGGATATGCTTTTGGTTTGGGTGTAGAGAGATTTGCTATGCTTATACACCAAATAGGGGATTTGAGATCTTTATTTGAGAGTGATTTGAGATTATTAGGACAGTTTAAATGATAGTTACAAAAGAGTGGTTAAATGAATTTATAAATATCAAAGATATTTCAACTGATGAGTTATGTAAAACTCTTACATCTATTGGTTTAGAAATTGGTGGAGTTACTTCTTATAGTATGCCAGATTTTACAGTAGTAGGTAAGGTGTTGTCTTGTATAAAACATCCAGATGCTGATAAACTTAGTGTTTGTGAGGTAGATGTTGGGGACAAAACTCTTCAAATAGTATGTGGTGCTAGTAATGTAAGAGCTGATTTATATGTAGCTGTTGCTTTGGTTGGTGCAAAAATAGGAGATCTTACTATAAAAGATGCCAAACTTCGTGGAGTAGCTAGTAGTGGGATGATCTGCTCTTCTACTGAACTTGGTTTACCAAAACTAAACGATGGTATTATAGAGCTTGACAACTCTTTAGGTGAGCTAGTAGCTGGTATGTCTTTAGGTGAAATAAAAGCTTTTAATGATGATGTTATTGAAATAGATCTTACTCCAAATAGAGGAGATTGTCTAAGTATTTATGGAATAGCTAGAGAGCTTAGTGCTTATTATAACCTTCCTATTATACAAAAAGAGCTAAATATCAACGAACACGAACAAAGTATAGGACAAACTATAGATATAAATTGTGATCCTAAAATAGAGTCTTCGTTAATCTACAAAGTAGCTGATATTAGTGATTTTTCTCTTCCTATTTTACATAAGCTAAGACTTGCTTTAGTTGAGGAGTATATTGGTGATTTATTAGTAGATACTTTTAATTATGCTACTTATGAAAGTGGTGTAATTTTAAACTTTTATGATATAGAAAACTCTATTCAAGATGAACATAATATCTATCTATTTAACCTTAAAAAAGATAGTAATAACCTTGATGCAATCTACTCAAAAGAGCTTCTTTCAACAATAAGTATAAATAAAGGTACACAAAAAGTAAACTCATCAAAAATACTAATAGAGGCTAGTTATAATAACCCAGACAAACTATCAAAACAAGTTTTTGAAAATAAAATCAAAACAGATAAAGATCCTTACTATAGAACCTCAAGAGGAAGTGAGCCAGATATTACATATGGTATAAATAATATTATTATGCTATTATCAAACAATCACGCCCAAATCTACAAAGGAACTGAAAGCTTTTTAAATGAGCCTACTAAAATCTTTTTGGATGTCAATCCTATCAAAATAAGCTCTATTATAGGACAAGAAATTTCCAAGCCTCAAATAGAAAAGATTTTAAAATCTCTTGGTTTTTTCCTAAAAGATACCTCATCAAATATTATAAATATTACAGTACCTGCTTTTAGACATGATATTAGTAATATAGCTGATATAACTGAAGAGGTTTTAAGGATTATTGGCATTGACAATATAGAGGCTAAAGCCCTTCAAATAAAAGAGATCAATAGAAATAATTCTACTTCAGTAGCTTTAAATAAACTAAACTATATTAGATCAAGAGCTGTTGCAAATGGATTTTTTGAAACGATTACATATATATTTGCTCAAAGAGATCTACTTCAAAAATATGGTTTTAGTGTAGTTGATGAAAATCTTGACGTCTTAAATCCTATATCACATGAACTAAATACTTTTAGAACAACTATGGCACTAAACTTAGTTCTTGCTGCTTCACACAATGTAAAAAATGGTTTTGATAGAGTACCTTTATTTGAAGTTGGCTCTATTTTTGATAAAACTAGAGCAGAATTTGATAAGTTTTGTTTATTATACAGTGGTAAAAAAGAGACTGATTCTTTTGAAAATCATGGTAAACCATCAAATATGACTTTTTTTGAATTTGCTGATAAACTTTCATCTATAGTTGGAGATTTTGAGCTAATAGAATCAACACCTTCTCATAAATTTGCTCATCCATATCAATATGCAAATATTATAATAAATAATAAAAATGTTGGTGAAATCTATAAACTTCATCCATTAGTAGCAAAAGAGTTTGATTTAGAAGATACATTTATTGCTGAACTTGATTATTTAACAATTTTATCAGATGAGCTTAAAACTGCATCATCAATCTCTAAATTTCAAGCAAGTTTTAGAGATTTAAGCCTTATTGCTCCAAAATCTATGCAATACAAACAGATAAAAGAGCTTATTTTAGCTCTAAATATCAAAGAATTAATAGATTTTAACTTAGTTGATATCTATAGCGATGAAAAATTGGGAGAATATGAGAGTTTAACACTAAGATTTAAAATCCAATCTTTAGAAAAAACAATGTCAGAAGAGGAGATTAGCTCTATTATAGATAGAGTTTTATTAACGTTAAACGAAAAACTTAATATTGGACTTAGATAATGAAAACATACAACGTTTCAAAACTAAAAAAGCCTTTTAATATCACTATTAGTGATATTGCAAGTGATAAATCTATCTCACATAGATGTGCTATGTTTACTCTTTTGAGTGATAAACCAAGTCATATAAAAAACTATCTTTTAGCAGAAGATACATTAAATACTTTAAATATTGTCAAAAGTTTTGGTGTTGAAGTAGAAGAGCTAAATAAAGGTGAGTTTATCTTAAAACCAAAAGCACAACCACAAGAACCAAATGATGTACTTGATTGTGGTAATAGTGGTACAGCTATGAGGCTTTTTTGTGGACTTCTTAGTGCTTTTGATGGATCTTTTGTGCTTAGTGGAGATAAATACCTAAGAAGTAGGCCAATGGCTAGAGTTACAAAACCACTTATTAGTATAGGTGCCAAGATAGATGGTGTAGAAAATGGAAACAAAGCCCCACTTCATATAAGAGGAGGTTCACTAAAATCATTTAGATACCACTCTCCTATAGATTCTGCTCAAGTTAAATCAGCTCTTATTTTAGCAGCACTAAAAGCTGATGATATATGTTATTATAAAGAAGATAAACTAAGCCGTGATCATACAGAAAGAATGCTTCATGGTATGGGAGCAACTATACATACAAATAATGATGGATATATAGAGATTCATCCTCTTAAATCTCCCTTAAAACCTCTAAATCTTATGGTTCCAGCAGATCCATCAAGTGGATTTTTCTTTGCTGTAGCAGCTGCAATTGTACCAGATTCTAAAGTTGTATTAAAAAATATCTCACTCAATGAAACAAGGATAGAAGCTTATAAGATTTTAGCACAAATGGGAGCAAAAGTTGAGTTTATAGAGCATTCAAATGAATTTGAACCAATAGGTGATATAATAGTCTCTTATAAAGAGCTAAAAGCTGTTAAAGTCTTTGAAAATATCGCTTGGCTTATAGATGAACTACCAGCTCTTGCTATTGCTATGGCAGTAGCAAATGGTACAAGTGTAGTCAAAAATGCTAAAGAACTTCGTGTAAAAGAATCAGATAGAATAACAGCTGTTATATCAAACTTACAAAAATGTGGTATACTATGCAAAGAATTTGAAGATGGATATGAGATAGTTGGAGGCACTTTACAAGGTGCATCAATAGATAGTTTTGGAGATCATAGAATAGCTATGAGTTTTGCTATTGCTGGACTTTTGGCTGATATGAGTATATCTGATTGGGAGTGTATACAAGCCTCTTTTCCAAATTTTGAACAACTTTTAGGAGATTTAGCATAGTATGAAAATAGAACTAGCATCAAGTTATGGATTTTGTTTTGGAGTAAAAAGAGCTATAGAAATAGCAAGTCTTCATAATAACTCTTTTACTATGGGACCACTTATTCACAACCAAAAAGAGATAGATAGACTAAAAGCTCATCACAATGTTGGGCTATATGAAGATATAAAGAGTGTTCAAAGTGGTGATACAGTTATTATAAGAACTCATGGTATCCCAAAAGATGAACTCCAAACACTAAAAAACAAAGATGCAAAAGTTATCAATGCAACATGTCCATTTGTAACTACTCCACAAAATATAGTAAAAAGAATGTCAAATGAAAACTATAGTATATTAATCTTTGGAGATAGCTCTCATCCTGAAGTCAAAGGAGTAAAAAGCTATGGTGAAGATGTATATGTAGTTCTTGATCCTAGTGAAGTTAAAGATATTAAATTCAAATATGACAAAATAGCAACAGTTGCCCAAACTACTAGAAAAAAAGAGGAGTATTTACAAATAGTAAAAGAGTTAATGCTTTACAATAAAGAAGTAAGAGTCTTTAATACAATCTGTGATGCAACATTTGAAAACCAAGCAGCAGCAAAAGATCTATCAGAAAAAGCTGATGTTATGTTAGTAATTGGTGGTAAAAATTCTTCAAATACAAAACAACTCTTTAGTATATGTAAAACAAACTGCGATGATAGTTATCTAATAGAAGATGAACAAGAAATAGATCTAGATTGGTTTAAAAATAAAAAACTTTGTGGTATTACAGCTGGAGCTAGTACGCCTGATTGGGTAATACAAAAGTGTATAAATAAACTCCAAAACCTCCAATAAACCTAAACTTTATAATAACTACTCTTTATTTTCAATATAATTAAAAACAATTACTTAATTTGAATTAAGAATATTTTTGGTATAATATTAGCCACATAAACTAAACACGGTAAAAAAAGGGTAAAAAATGGGTATCGATAGATTAAATATTGAGCAAGAATCAGAATTTCAAGAAATGTCTTTTGAGCAAATGCTCAATGAATCTTTTGAGAACAGCGAAAATAGTGCAATAATAGATGGAGTTATTGTTGATATAAACGATAGCATAGTGCTAATAGATGTTGGTCAAAAAATAGAGGGTATTTTAAATGTCAATGAAATCAAAGATAGTGATGGAAACTTGATGTTTAAAATTGGTGATACAATCAAAGTTATGATTATGGGAACAAAAGGTGAAAGACCTTCAATCTCATATAAAAATGTTTTACAAAGAGAAAAATTTGATGAATTTGTAGAAAAATATGGTGAAGACTTTGAAGAGTTGATAATAGAGGGTAAAATAGTAGAAGCTAAAAAAAGAGGCGGCTTTAGTGTCGTTGATAAAGATGGCTTAGAGTATTTTCTTCCTATGGCTCAAAGCTATATGAAACCTCAAGGAGCAATTGGCAAAAAAATCAAAGCTAAAGTTCTAAAAATAAACAAAAATCAAAACTCTATTATTATATCAAGAAAAAAACTAATAGAAGAGAACAAAAAAGATAAAGAAGAAAAAATCTCTGCAATTATAGATGCAAATAGTACATTAAATGGTATTGTTAAAAAAATAACAAGCTATGGTATGTTTGTAGAAGTAAATGGCATAGATGGACTTGTAAACTACAATGAAATCAGTTACAAAGGTCCTGTTAATCCTGCAAACTACTATAAAGAGGGTGATGAAGTAAGTGTAAAAGTTCTAAACTATGATAAAGATAAACAACACCTATCATTATCAGTAAAAGCTGCTCTTCCTGATCCTTGGAAAGAGATCAAAGATGAGCTAGATGTAGGAGATGCTATTACTGTAACAGTAAGCAACTTTGAAAGTTATGGAGCTTTTGTTGATCTTGGTAATGATATAGAAGGATTACTTCATGTTTCAGAAATAAGCTGGAATAAAAACCTAAAAAACCCAAAAGATTTACTAAATATTGGTGATGAGATAAATGTAGAAGTAATAGAACTTGATACAGATAAAAGAAAATTAAGGGTAAGTTTAAAAAATCTACAAGAAAAACCTTTTTCAAAATTTACAAAAGAGTTTAAGGTTGGTGATATAGTTGAAGGAAAAGTTGCAACTTTAACTGATTTTGGAGCATTTGTTACTATTGGTGAAATAGATGCACTTTTACACAATGAAGAGGCTAGTTGGGATAATAGCGTAAAATGTAAATCTACATTTAAAAAAGGTGATGCTATAAAAGCAAAAATCATCAAAATAGATACAGATAAAGAAAATGTTTCTATCTCTATAAAAGAGACTATAGATTCACCAACAGCAGAGTTTGCTAAAAAACACGCTATAAATGATATCGTAAAAGCTCCTATAAAAGATATAAAAGATTTTGGTATTTTCGTAATCTTAGAAAATGGTATAGATGGGCTTATAAGAAGTGAAGATTTAGGAACTCTAAAACCTGAAGAGTTAGCAATATCAGATGAGATTGAAGCTGCTATTATCAATATCGATACAAAAAGAAATAGAGTTAGACTATCTGCTAGAAAAGTAGAGTCTTTAAAACAAAGAGAAGCTCTAAAATCAATCAATGATGATTCTGGTATGACATTGGGTGATCTTATAAAAGATCAATTTGGCCAAAACTAGGAGAGATTATGTTATATACTATTGTAGTTTGTGATCATATTCATCAAAAAGGCTTAAAAATTCTGCAAAACCATAGTCAAATCAACTATGTATTTGCAGCAGATGTTGATAAAACTTCACTATTAGATGTTATAAAAGATGCTGATGTTTGTGTAACTAGAAGTTCAACAGATATTGATACTAAATTTTTAGATGCGGCAAAAAACCTAAAAGCAGTTGTTAGAGCTGGAGTTGGTGTAGATAATGTTGATATCAATGAGTGTAGTAAAAGAGGTGTTATAGCTATGAATGTTCCAACTGCAAACACAATAGCAGCAGTTGAGCTTACTATGGCACATCTTCTTTCTTGTGTAAGAAAATTCCCTTATGCACATAACCAACTAAAAAATGATAGAATCTGGAAAAGAGAAGATTGGTATGGAACTGAACTTTTTGGTAAAAAACTAGGTGTTATTGGGTTTGGAAATATTGGAAGTAGAGTAGGAACAAGAGCAAAAGCTTTTGGTATGGATCTAGTTGTATATGATCCATATATAAGCTCAACAAAAGCAACTGATCTTGGAGCAACATATACAAAAAACTTTGATGATATTTTAACTTGTGATATTATTACTATACATACTCCAAAAAATAGCGAAACAACTGATATTATAAGCCACAATGAAATAGCAAAAATGAAAGATGGAGTTATTCTTATCAACTGTGCTAGAGGTGGACTATACAACGAAGACGCACTTTATGATGGACTAAAAAGTGGTAAAATAGCTATGGCTGGAATAGATGTATTTTCAAAAGAACCAGCTACCAATCATCCACTTTTAGATCTACCAAATGTAACAGTTACAGCACATCTTGGTGCAAACACACAAGAATCTCAAGAAAAAATAGCTATTCAAGCAGCAGAAAATGCTATAGAAGCAGCTCTTGGATCAAGCTATCCAAATGCACTTAATCTACCAATAGATGAGTCCAAAATACCTCCTTTTGTAAAACCATTTTTAGATTTAACTCAAAAAATCTCTTTTATGTTAGCTCAAATGGATAAAAGTGCTATTAAATCAATTAAAATTAAAGCAAGTGGAGAGATAGCTGAGTATTTAGACTCTATAGAGACTTTTGCTTGTGTTGGAGCTCTTACTACAGCATTGGGTGAAAAAATAAACTATATCAATGCAACATATGTAGCAAAAGAAAGAGATATAGAAGTTAGCTCAAGTGTACCATCAGGCTCTTGTGCATATAAAAATCTAATCACAATAAAAGTTACAACACAAAATGGTGTTCAAAGTATAAGTGGAACTATTTTTGATGAGGATGTTCAAAGAATCGTAGAGATAAATGGATTTAGTCTAGATATTGCTCCAAGTGGTAATATGATACTATTTAGAAACTCTGATGTACCAGGTGTTATAGGTGAAGTTGGTAAACTTTTGGGTGACAATAACATTAATATTGCAGACTTTAGACTTGGTAGAAATCCAAAAGGAGCATTAGCTGTTATTATTGTTGATGAAAAAGTAAAAAGTGATGTACTTCATAAATTATCATTATTAAAAGCTGCAATTAGTGTTTCATATGTAAGTATTTAGGGGTAAGTATGTTAAAAGAAAAATACTCACCTTTGTTCTATCTAGCATCTTTGGGTGCTGGAGGACTTAGTGTATCTTTTTATATGTATTTAATGTTTATGATTCCTCATGGTGATGCTCCTATGGCAACATATGATCATATTATGCCTTATTTAATGCAAGGAAATCTATCTTCACTTCTTATAGCATTTTGTTTAGTATTTATTATAGCTTTAGCTTTTTTACATTTTAAGTTACTAATATGGAACTATAAAGAGTATAAAGCTTTTAAAGAAACCAAAGCTTTTAATCAACTAAAAAGTACAAATGCTGAAGTTACGCTTATGGCAATACCTCTTACATTAACTATGACTATCAATGTATGTTTTGTTTTGGGTGCTGTTTTTGTACCTGGACTTTGGAGTGTTGTTGAGTATCTATTTCCTGGGGCATTACTTGGTTTTATGGCTACAGGATATTATGCTATCAAACTTTTTATGGATTATTTCAGTAGGATTATTTCAACTGGTGAGTTTGATTTTACTACAAACAATAACCTTTCACAAATGATTTCAATCTTTGCATTTTCTATGATAGCTGTTGGATTTGCTGCACCGGGGGCTATGAGTGAAAATATAGCTATCAATGCAATAGGGATATTTTTTGCTATATTTTTTGCTTGTATCTCTTTACTTCTAATCCTAATCAAATTAATTTTTGGATTTCAGATTATGTTTGAAAAAGGTATTGGCAAAGAGGCTAGTCCATCTTTATGGATTATGATCCCTATTCTTACACTTTTGGGTATTACATTTATAAGAGTCTCTTTTGGTTTAGATCATCACTTTGGACAACCCCTTATAAAGGCTTCTTTATTTACATTGACAAGCTTAGTAGTTGCTTTTCAGATAATTTTTGGACTTTTGGGATATGCCGTGATGAAAAAAATAGGATATTTTGAAGAGTTTATCCATGGTGACAAACAATCATCTAGCTCTTTTGCACTGATTTGTCCAGGGGTAGCTTTTATGGTTTTTGGTATGTTTTTTATAAATATGGGATTGGTTTTTAATGGTGTAGTTGATAAGTACTCTATAGCTTACTATATTCTTATACTACCATATGCTTATATACAATATAAAACATTGATATATTTTTTCAAACTTAAATCAAAGTTTGCACTATAATTTAATAATAAAGGATTTTTATGGCTTATTCAATGAGTGATCTTAAAAAAGGTCTTAAAATAGAACTAGAAGGTGTTCCATACAAAATAGTTGAGTATCAACACGTAAAACCTGGTAAAGGTGCGGCTTTTGTTAGATGTAAAATCAAATCATACATTAATGGCAAAGTTTTAGAAAAAACATTCCATGCTGGTGATAAATGTGAAGAACCTAATCTACAACAAAGAACCATGCAATATCTATATAATGATGGTGAGTTTTTTCAATTTATGGACAATGAAAATTATGAACAAATAGGACTAACTCCAGATCAAGTAGGTGATAGTGCTGATTGGATTATAGATGGTATGAATTGTGAAGTAATGTTCTATAACGGCAAGGCTATCACTGTAGAGCCTCCTATGGTAGTAGAACTTAAAATAGTAGATACGCCTCCAAACTTCAAAGGTGACTCCCAAGGCGGTAGAAAACCAGCTACTTTAGAAAGTGGTGCTGTTATTCAAATACCTTTTCATGTACTTGAAGGTGAAGTAATAAGAGTTGATACTAGAACTGGTGAATATATCGAAAAAGTAAAATAAACCCAAGACTGCAATATAATATTAACTATGTAAATCTACTCTTTTTAGAGCTGATTTGCATAGTTTGTTTTACTCCATTTTAGATATCAACTCTTTCAAATTTTATAATGCTTTATCAGTATATCTCCTAGCTTTTTAAAGAACTAAAAGATACTATTTCTCTTTATACAAAACCTTATCTCTACCGCTATTTTTAGCAGTATATAGATACTTATCTGCTTGTTTTAAAGCCTCTTCTAAGCTTTGATAATCTCTTCTTTCTATAATACCAGCTGAAAAGGTAACTTGAATTTTGATCTCATCATATATAAATTTACTTTTTGCAATAAGATCTTTTATTTTATCGCAAAGTTCCAAAGAGTTTTCAAGATTTCTATTTTTTAATATAATAACAAACTCTTCACCACCATATCTAGCAACTATACCATCATTTGAAACTTTTGATTTAAGGATTTTTCCAAAGGTAGAAAGAACAACATCTCCAGCATTATGTCCATAAGTATCATTTATAGATTTAAAATGATCAATATCAATAAAAACTATAGAGTATGAATTATTTGTTCTTTGATACTCCTCTTCTATCTCTTTGAGTTTTAAATCAAACTTTCTTCTAGTTAAAAGTCCCGTCAAGAAATCAGTTGAACTCTCTTTTTGTGCAATCTTTAGATTTCTCTCTAAAGAGTTGATTTTCTCTTTTAAAATCAACGCTTCATTTTTTTCTTTTAATAGTTTTTGTGATAAATCACCTATTTCATCTTTCATGGATATATTTATTTGTATTAGTTTAGATTTTAGTTTTTCAAACTCACTTGAACTTACTTCATCATATCGTAGATCTTCAAGTTCTTGAAGTAAAACACTTAGATTTTTATTGCTATCTCCACTTTTTTCTATGGTATTTTCTAAAAACAATCCCATATTTTGGATTAATTGATTTAATTTATCGGTTTTTTCAAAAACTATCTTTCTATCACTATTTTTTCTATCTTCTATAAGATTTTCAAGATTTTCTTGTATCTCTTGATTTTCCAATAAAGTAGGATCTTGGGTGATTTTATTTGTAAGATACTTTATACTTGATTCATGCTCTATAGCCTCGCAAAAACTAGGTACCAAAGAGGCTATCATAAGAGAGGCTATTTTATTTAGTGTCAATTGACTTAAGATAGGATTTGTACTAAGAAGTAGTTTTTCTTCTTTTTCTTGTAGCTTTTTTACAATAAAATCAAATAAAGCATCAACATCTTCAATATCCTCTTTTTCTAGCTCTTTGATTTGTGTTTGTGAAAGTTTACTTGCATATTTAGAGAGTCTATCACATTCATTGATATTAAAGCCATAATCTTTGGCTTTTTGACAAAATACTCTTCTATACTCATCTGGTGTAGGAAGTATCCTATTTTGTTTTAACTCTTCTAAAACACTCTTTACAAGTTCTCTTATTGATGTTGGCATAGCATAACCCTCAAGAATGACTCTAAATAGATCATATATCGGCTTTTTTCAAAAAAACCAACATATCTTCACCAATTTGTCTTGAATATAATATTTCAAACCTCAACTCATCTAGAAGGAGTATATCATTATTATTTTTAATATTAGGTGAAATAAAAAGCATTAATAAATCTATTTTATCATAAAGTGTTTTTAAAAGATTATATCCCCCCTCTATCATAGTAAGTCCATTAACAAAATCAATACTATTTTCAATAACAACATCTCTATTTTCTACGTTAAAAAGTGGTATAGTTTGATCAAAATCTCTATTTTTAGAATAAATTAATACATTTGGAGCTTTAGTACTATCTATAAATCTACAATCCAACGTAGGTCTATCTATTCTAACGCTATTGCCTCCAATTACTAGCAAATCAATCACAGCTCTTAGCTTATGAACCAATCTTAAAGACTCTTTTGAGGTAATATATCCACCATTTATAGAGCCATTTGCTCTTGTAGCCAATTTAAAAAATATAAATCTATTATTTTGTATAGTTTGCATAAAAGGATAAAGTAAGGCTAAACCCTCTTTTTTACATACACCACTAATAACTTCTATACCTTTTGATTTAAGTTTTTCTATACCACCACTTGCTTGTTTATTTGGATCTTTGATACTTATAATTACTCTTTTAGGATGAAGTGTGGCTATTAAATCACTACAAGCAGGAGTTTTGCCTATATGATTACATGGTTCTAAAGTAATATATAACTCACAATCATAAAAAAATCCTTTGTGATTATTTATTAGATATCTATGTATTTTGCTTGATTCTTGTAACTCTTCTAGTAGTAAGTCTTTGTTTTTTTTAAGATATGCAGCTTTTAAAGCAAGTACTTCTGCATGTGCATCTCCTGCTCTTTGGTGAGCTTCTAGGCTAAGAATCTCTCCATTTTTAACAACTAAAGCCCCAACTGATGGATTTGGAAAAGTAAGAAGTTGATATCTCCATGCCTCTTGTAAGGCTAAAGAGATATAAAACTTATCATCTATTACCATTGAAAATATGTTTTTGCTTGAGATATATCACTATATAAAAAATCTACACTACTTTCATCTTCTAAAAGTAGAGTTATTTTCTCATCATCAGCAAATACAAGTTTACCTTTTGTTTTATTTTTTGAAAAATCTTTTATCTCCACAAACTCATCAACACTAGCTTGAAAATGTTTTGGAGTTTTTAGCTTTCTCTCAACCCCTGGAGAGCTAACTTCTAGATTATATTTTCCACTCATTGGCTCATAAAGATCTAAAATTGGAGAGATATTATTGCTTACTTGAGCACACTTATCAAGAGTTATTCCCTCTTTTGAAGTTATAGAGACTCTTAATATATGATTTTCATTTTCTCTTAGTTTTTCTATATCATAAAGTTCTACACCACATCCTGTTATAGCTATCTCCAAAGCCTCATATAGTTCGTTATTCTCCATCTTTTTTACCCTTTGCTATTTGCATAAAAAGCTCATCCATTTTTTTGATACTATCTAAACTATTATCTTGCAAAAATTTAAAGTTTGGACACTTATACCAACTTGTAGATGCCAAAATATAACTCTTTATTCTACCGTTTGCTCTACTTAATAGTGTTATTATCTCTTTTATCTCTTCTTTTGAAAAATCACTTCCATCAAAATAGACATCTGCATCATATTTGCCATGTTTACAATCAACAGCCGTGATAGTTAAAGAGTTTATTCTACTATCACTAAGCTCACTTAAAGCCTCTGGTATAAGCTCCATAAGTAAAGATTCTGTTCTTTGAAGATTGATAGATTTCATCTATATTGTCGCTTGTTCTTTGATTTGAATAAATGTTTCGATATAATCACCCACTTGTATATCATTGAATTTTTCAAACATTATACCACACTCATATCCATTACCGACTTCTTTAACATCATCTTTAAATCTTTTTAATGATGATATCTTACCTGTATAGACTATAACGCCATCACGTATAATTCTAGCCATCTCACCTCTTATAACTTTACCATCACTTACTATACATCCAGCAACTGTTCCAACTTTTGGTACTACAAACGTCTCTCTTACTTCTGCTTGACCTGTATTTTCTTCTCTAACTACAGCACTCATCATGCCTGAAAGTGTAGATTTAATATCATCAAGTAAATCATAGATTACAGTATAAGTTTTAATCTCAACACCTAGCGATTTGGCTTTATTTTTCACTTGCCCTGTTGGTCTTATATTAAAGCCCAAAATTATACAATTGCTACTAGCACTTGCTAAAGCTAGATCATTTTCACTAATCCCACCTATACCACTATGTATAACATTTACTTTGACCTCTTCGTTTCTTATCTCTTCTAGTGAGTTTTTAATAACTTCTAGTGAACCAGCAACATCAGCTTTTACGATAACTGGTAATGCTTTTATTCTACCTTCAGCTATCATACCACTAAGCTCTTCTAAAGATACTTTTGTAGATTTTGAAAGCTCTTTTGCACGAGCAAGTTCAGCTCTTTTGTTTGCTATTTCTCTAGCTTCTTTTTCACTATCCATAGCAGCTATTAAAGCTCCTGCTATTGGTACTTCATTTAGTCCTAAGATTTGTCCAGTTTGGCTAAGCTTTAACTCTTTTACTTTTTGCCCTTTGTCGTTGTTTATAGCTTTTACTTTACCATATGTTGTATCAGCAACTATAGCATCACCTATTCTTAGAGTTCCATTTTGAACTATAACAGTAGCAACTGATCCTCTTCCAACTTCTAGAGAAGCTTCTACAACTACTGCTTTTGCTTTTGCTTTTGGATTTGCTTTTAACTCCATAACTTCTGCTTGAATCAAAATAGTATCAAGTAAATCATCAATACCTATCTTTTTTAGTGATGAAACTTCAACAAACTCAGTATCTCCACCCCACTCTATAGTCATAAGTCCAGCCTCAGCCATTTGAGTCTTTACCATATCTATATTTGCTGTTGGTTTATCTACTTTTGTAATAGCTACTATGATAGGGCAACCACTATCTTTTGCATGTTTTATAGCCTCTCTTGTTTGAGGTTTTACTCCATCATCAGATGCAACTACTATAATAATAATATCAGTAATATCAGCACCTCTTGCTCTCATAGAACTAAAAGCCTCATGCCCTGGAGTATCAACAAATGTTATCTCTTGATTGTTTTTTGTAATGGTATAAGCAGCTATATGCTGAGTTATTCCCCCAGCTTCACCTGAAGCAACACTTGCACTTCTTATAGTATCAAGTAATGTTGTTTTACCATGATCAACATGTCCCATAATAGTTACAACAGGAGGTCTTGTCACAAGATCTGTATCATCTACTTCTTGCTCTTGCTCCTCTTCTATATAGTGTAGATCTTCAAACTCATCACTTATATTTACCTCTATATTAAACTCATCAGCAAGTATCTCTATAGCATCGTTATCTAAAAAGTCATTTTTAGTTACTAACATACCAAGTGCAAAAAGTTTTCCTATTACCTCTCCTACACTTTTACCTATTTTATCTGCAAACTCATAAACTCTAACATTTTCTGATACATTTACACTAGTAATATCTTGAGATACTTTAACCTCTTTTGGTCTTTTTTTCTTTTTGCTTCTTCTTAGGGTTTGTGGTTGATTTACAAACGATGTAGGTCTTGTAGTTCTTATATCTATTGGTTTTGGCTCTTCAAAAAACTTTGTATTGATCTCTGTCTCATCAAGATCTAGTAATACTATCTCATCAGCTTCAAGTAGATCATCAGAGCTTTTAAACTCATCACTAACTCTATCAACATCTAATCTTTTACTATGTTCGTGTGCTTTTGCTATAACTTTTTTCTTCTCTTTTTTTATTTTTGGCAAAGGCTCTTTTTTATCAATTCTATCAAGTTTGGCTTCCATATTTGAATCAAGCAATTCACTCAATGATTTTGTCTGTTTTTTTGGAGTTTCTATAGTCTGGGTTGTTGGAGACTCTTTTTTTCTTACTATTTTAAGCCCTCTTCTTTTTGGCATAATCAGAGTATCCTTTGGCTTTTCTTCCTCTTTTACTTCAACCTTTATAGGCTCTTTTTTGCTATCTTCACTTAATATAGTAGTTTTATCTTCCTCTTCTTTTGGCTTTGATTCAACAGCTTTTGGCTTTGATATTTTTTTCTTTGGTGCTGGTGCTACTTTTAGTAACTTACTTTTACCAGTCATAACATAATTCGTTATCTCTTCAGCTTCTTCAATCGTGACAACACTTTGAGGTGATTTTAACTCTATACCTAGATCTTTTGCCTTTTCTATAACCTCTGTACTATTAGCCCCCGCCTCTTCTGCAATCTCATAAACTCTAACTTTATCTGACATTTAATTTCTACTCCGTAATATAAATTCTTCCAAATTGCCAACTTTGCCTCTACAAACTCTTGCAAGTTGTTTTTCTACTCTTTTGTGATCTTCGTTTAAACACTCTTGACACAAATAAAAACTTCTTTTTGTACCTGTAAACAATACCAAGGTATTGTCTATACACTGGACTCTTAACAAGGTGTTTTGTGCAAATTTTTTTCTACAAACTACACACATTCTTATTGGTTGCACATTTTACCTTAAACTTACTTAATTTTCTATGATTATACCATTATTATCAAATTCAAGTGTTAAAACTTTAAATCTTACAAACTCTTTTGATAAAGCATTTGAGAGTCTTTTTGCATCACTAGCATAACAAATATTAAAAAATGTCGAACCACTTCCAGACAATGTACTAAGCAATGCTCCATTTTTTAGAGCAGTTTTTTGTACCTCAAAAAGCTCTGGCATCTGCTTCATTCTTACATATTGATGCATTCTATCTTGTGAAGCCTCTTTCAATAAATCCCACTTTTCAGACATAAATGCCGCTGTTAAAAGACTTGAATGAGAAAGATTAAAAACAGTATCCTCTTTTGTATATTTAAAAGGCAACACCTTCCTAGAACTAGCCGTTGAAATAGGACGATTAGGAATAACTACAACTGCATTTAAGCTATTTGGCATAGATTTTTTAATATTTTTTACTTCATTATCTTTAACTATTGCTACATTAAAGCCACCCATTACTGCTGGAGTTATATTATCTGGATGTGATTCATAAGCAAGAGCTAGATTTAATAGTTTTGTTTTACTTAAATTAATATTAGCACTTGCATAAGCACTAGCTATTGCACTTACAATAACAGCCGAAGAACTACCAAGTCCTCTAGAAATAGGTATTTCATTGAAAAACTCAAATCTAAAATATTGTGTTTTTGTAGTAAGATTGTTATAAAAATCATTAAATATAGAGATAAACATATTATTATCTTTTAAGATAGGATTATTAGCACCCTCTCCTCTTAAAGATACACTATGAAATTTTGAAGGTTTTATAAGAACTGTATTTTTTAGATTTACAGCTATGCCCAATGTATCAAACCCTGGTCCTAGATTGGCACTTGTTGCTGGTACACTTACTTTTAACACTTTTCTCCTTTACACTGCAGGTAATATATAGTTTGGAAGATTATCAAAACTACTCTTTATATCTACTAAAGTTTTTGGTAATACAAAATCAAATAGTTCTTCATCTTCTAAAGCACTGATTACTATTTTACCATCTTTTTGCATAAAATATCTATTTCCCAAAGCCTTTATTGGGGAGTTTTGATTAAACTCAAAACCACTTACTGCTAAAAGCTCAATATCTTGTACTATACTCAATGTCTTTAAAAACACATAACTTACCTTAATAGCCATAAAACTCCCAGGGCCATTGATATAATAGATCCTTTTTATTGGATACTCTTTTAAAATAGATGTAAAAATCTTTGCTATTATATCACTTGTTTTACCCTCTAAAGAGTAGGTTTTAATAAGATTTTTATCTTTATAAACCCCTACAAGCAAGGGATTTGCTATACTTAAAACTAAAATTTCATGCTTTTGCATAAACAAGCTCAAATATCTCTTGATGTGCAATAGCCTCTTCCAAATCAACTATTTCATAGTTTTCTTTAGATTCTAAGACTTTTTTTGTAAGCAAATGATTTAGATGGTGACTTCCTGCTTTTGCATCATAATGCCCAACAACTGTATATCCAAGTAGTGATAAATCACCAATTGCATCTAAAATCTTATGTCTTACAAACTCATCATCATATCTAAGCCCTTCTGGGTTTAAGATCTTATTTTCATCTAGCACTATAGCATTTTCCAAACTACCACCAAGAGCTAGTCCTATACTTCTTAGATACTGTACCTCATGCAAAAACCCAAATGTCCTAGCACGAGAGATATTTTCTTTATACTCTTTTAGACTATAATCAAAATGATATCTCTGTTTTCCTATAACAGGGTGTTCAAAATCTATTTCAAAATCAAAAATCATATTACCTGATGGTTTAATAGTAACTTTTTTACCCTTATCTTCTATAGTTATATCTTTTTTAATAATCATCACTTTTTTAGATTTATCTAGCTCTTTGATACCAACTTCATCAATAAGCATACAATACCCACTACTACTTCCATCAAGTACAGGTACCTCATCATTATCTAAAACTATTCTAAGATTATCTATACCATAAGCATAAATAGCTGATAAAAGATGTTCTATTGTTGAGACTTGCACTCCATCTTTACCGATAACTGTAGCCATTTTTGTATCTATTACACTTTGTGGAGTCAAAGGTATAGTAACACCTACATCTTTTCTATAAAAGACTATCCCCATATTACTCTCTAGTGGCTCTAGCCTCATATTAACAGGAACACCCTTATGTAGCCCTATTCCAACAATCTCTATTGGTTTATTTATAGTTCTTTGTTTCATTTGTTATCTATTGCCTTTTTTGATGATTGTATTATATCAAAAATTCTTGTTTTTATCCAATTTTTATCCATCCACTCCAAAGGATTTACCTCTATTCCTTGAACTAAGACTCCAAAATGCAAATGATCTCCAAAAACAGCCCCCGTAGCTCCAGTGTTTGCAATATGTGTATTTGCAGCTATATCATCACCCACATCTACACCACTACTACTTGTATGTGCATATAAAGTTGCTAATCCTAAGCCATGCTCTATAATAATAGAATTTCCATAAATTCCTAGATAATCTTTAAATACAACCTTACCACTATTGGTATTATATATTGGAGCTTGTTTTACACTAGCCCAATCAACTCCTAAATGCCACTGTTCGTCTATTTGTTGCTCTTGATAAAAATAACTTCTTCTATCTCCATAACCTGCTACTGTTTGGGAGTTGTGCAATCTTTTAAAAGGAGTAATATCAAAGCTACTCACCATCTGAGTATCCATACTTGATACTCCAACTCTTCTTATAGTTGCTACATTTTCACCACGAAGCTCTAAATTTGCTCGTAAAAACCTTGCACGTAGATCATTGTCTATTGGTTTATTGGAGTTAGTTAAAACTTCTGTAGAAATCTGCTCTATAAACTCATCACTTATATTTAGATTTGAACTTCTAAACTTACTCTCTCTATAAAAAAATGGTACTTTTGTAATAGTAGTATTATTTGCTAGATCTTTAGCTACCAAAGAGATTTGTCCAAAGTTTTCTATATCCATAGGCCAAGCAATAAGAGCTATATAAAAGTTCTCTTTATAAAAAGGAGTTAGCTCAAATCTTGTTTTATCATTAAAAGTAATATACATATCTGATAGATTATTGTCTTTTACCTCTACTACTACAACACCGCTTCCACCTCTTACAATAGCATATGTATTTGCTACTACATTTGCAACTGGTTTTGTATTGTCTATGATTAGTTCTATCTCTTTTGTGGTGCTATTGCCTTGAAAAAAGTTCCATTTACTTATATCAGTTACTTCAACTATAAGCTTGACTTTTTCTTTTTTATAAAATATTCCAAGTTTTGGAGCCTCTAGGCTAAGCTCTATATTTTTTAAAGGAGTTGTTAAAACTTCTGATTCAAGTACTTTATCATTTTCTCCATCTATATATGTAATCTTATAATATTTAAGTCCTGTATCATCGCTTATTGTAAGATTTAAATTATCTTTCATATTCCAATAAACTCTATCATCTATAGATACCACTGGTTTATTTTGCTCAAAAGAGTCTGAATTATAGATATATATACCAACACCCACCAATACTAACATAATTATAATAATAACATAACTTACTATATTGTTTTTATTACGTCCTCTCATCTATTTCCTTTAAAATCATACTAATAGCCGTATCTATATCTATAGTATCTATAGAGCATCCCGCAGCATATATATGGCCACCTCCACCAAAATATTGTGCAATAGATGATATATCTGTACTTTTAGATCTTATAGATACTCTTGTTTTATTATTTAAAACTCTAAAAAACATAGCAATATCTACAACTCCTATATTTAAAACCATATTTAAAGCAATCTCACACTCTTGTAATAATGCTCCTGTTTCATCTAAATCTTCTTTTGTTACATAGATTGTTGCTACTTTACCCTCTTTGTGTAAAGTTAGAGTATCTAATACCCGCGGTAAGGCTCTATATTTGGCTAAGGAGTCATTTCTTAAAAACAGATCTGCTATACGTGATGGGTTTGCACCCTTATCAACTAATGATGAAATAATATCAAAAGTTTTCTTATTAACTCTTGATGTGCTAAAAGCTTGTGTATCACTATATATTCCAACATATAGAGCTTCAGCCATATTTTGACTAATATTGATATTGTTATCTATAAAAAAATCATATACTATTTCTGATGTACTTGCACGATTTGGCTCTACTATATTGACTGTGCCGTAATTGTCATTTGAAATATGGTGGTCAATATTTATAATATCAACTCCTTGTATTGGCTCAAATCCATATCTTTTGATATCACCACAATCAACAGAAATTATCAAATCATAAAACTTTGGTAATTGAGTAGATATTTTAGAAAATCTATCCAAAAACTTCAAAGGTGAAAAACTTTTTACATCTTTATTATAAACACAATGCTTTATCTTAGCACTACTTAAAAAACACGACAATGCCAAAGCACTACTTATAGTATCTGGATCTGGGTTTATATGAGATACTACTAAAATATATTTTGCATTATTTATAAGCTCCAATGCTTGTGTCAAACTCTTTTATCTCCCTTTTTAATCAAACTTCATAGAAAAATCAAGCCATGTTGCTTGATGTATAATAGATCCTGAACTTATAGCATCTACACCACTAGTAGCATATTTTTTGATAGTATCTAGGTTGATATTTCCACTAGCTTCAAGCAAAATATGAGGGAAATTTGTATTTCTAAACTCAACAACTCTAGCTATCTCTTCTATCTCCATATTATCACACATAATAATATCGGCTCCTGCTTCCATAGCCTCTTGGGATTGCTCAAAAGTCTCACACTCTATCTCTATTTTTGTTACCCATGAGATTCTTTTTCTAGCTATTTTAATAAACTCTTTTAAATCTGTTATTGTTTTTAGGTGGGTATCTTTTAACATCAAACAATCATCAAGTCCAAGCCTATGGTTAATAGCTCCACCTATCCTACTTGCATATTTTTCATAAGCACGAAGTTGTGGTCTTGTTTTTCTAGTATCAAGTAGTGCTACACCCGTACCTTCTATTGCTTTTACATATTGATTTGTCAAAGTTGCTATTCCACTTGCATGTTGTAATAAGTTTAAAAATGTTCTTTCACAACTAAGTAGTATTGAAGCCTTACCTTCAAGTTCAGCTATAATATCACCCTTTTTTATCTCATCACCATCTCGCTTTAAAAACTTACAATCAAATCTCTCACTTATTGCCAAAATTCTAGCATATTTTACTCCTGCAAGAACTCCATCATCTTTACTTATGGCTCTTGCTGTAAATCTTCCCTTTGGTGCTATATCAAAAAAAAGATCTCCTCTACCATTGTCTTCTACCATGGCTTGTTGTACAAATCTTCTAATATTTGTCATTTAATCTTATCCTTAATTTATTTCAAACATTCTTTGCAAAGCTATATTAGCCCAATAAACATCATCTTCACTTACAAAAACTTCATTTGCTATATTTCCATCTTCTATAGATTTTAACGTATCATATAGATCTTGCAATGTCGTTTCATTCATAGTTGGACACTCTGGTTTTGTACTACTTAGTATATATGTATTTTCCTCTCTTAGCCTATTTACCATATTGTACTCTGTTCCAACTACTACTTTTTGCTCTTTTGGAAGCCCTTTTATATAACTTATCAATTGACTTGTACTACCTACAAAATCAGCTTTTTGAACTACTTTTATATCACACTCTGGATGAACTGCTACTAAAATATTTGGATATTTTTGTCTATAAAAATCAATATCCTCCGGACGAAAAAGCTGATGCACTGCACAAAAACCATCATAACAGATAATATCTGCATCTTTTGGATCTGTACCATCGCCTAAAACACATGACTTTAAGCCCATCTTTAAAGCAAAGTTTTGCCCTAGACATCTATCTGGTACAAAAAAGATTTTTTTACCACTTTGCAAACCTTTTTCTATAATCTTAAATGCATTTGAACTAGTACACACCATACCACCCATTTGTCCAACTCTTGATTTTACTTCTGCACTTGAGTTGATATATGTTATTGGCAAAATATCCTCATTTTTAATACCATAAGAGTTTAATTTTGCTAAATTTTCATCAAAATAAGCAACATCAATCATCCTAGCCATAGAACAACACGCGATTCTTGGCATCAAAACCCTTTTTTGTGGTGCTATGATTTTGACACTTTGCCCCATAAATCCAACTCCACAAAAAACTATATATTCACTCTTGCATAAAGATGACTTTTTAGCTAATTCTAGACTATCTCCTATAATATCAGCTAGTTCAAAAACCTCATCTTTTTGATAATAGTGTGCAACTACTGTTACATCTAGTTTTTCTTTTAGTTTAATTATCTCTTGTTTTAAATCCAAACCCCACCCTTTTATTGTAGTCTTAATACAAAGCATACTAGCTTTAGTTTATAATATTTATCTAAATATAACAAATTTTTAGTTACAATCACATAAAATATTGAAATTAAAATAGATGGAGTCTTATAAGTGGAGTTTATTAGTAACATGAATATTGTATATTATCTCTTAGCATATTTGCTTGGTTCTATCCCTTTTGGATTAATCCTAGCAAAGCAATTTGCAGGAGTTGATATCAAATCAAGCGGAAGCAAAAGTATAGGTGCTACAAATGTTTTAAGAGTAGTCAAACAAACAAACCCATCATTAGCAAAAAAGTTAGGAATTGCAACGTTAGCACTAGATGCCCTAAAAGGAACATTGATAATACTTTTGGCTATGGCTTTGGGACTATCAAACAATACACTTTGGGCATTGGCTATTTTGGTGCTTTTAGGGCATTGTTATAGTATTTATCTTAAATTTGAAGGTGGCAAAGGTGTAGCTACAGCTCTTGGAGTTTTGGTAGTACTTCTTCCTATTCCTACTATTATAGGTGGTATTGTTTGGGCTATTAGTGCTAAAACTCTTAAAATATCTTCATTATCATCTTTACTTGGGCTTATAGGTGTTATTATTGGAGCTTTTATTTTTAACAATGGACTTGGTGTAGGATCAAATATTCCTTTATATATTATTGCTTTTATAGTAGTTTATAAACATATTCCAAATATTTTAAGACTTCTAAAAGGCGAAGAACAAAAGATAACAGCTTAGATATGAAAATCTATATAGAAAATCTACATTTTGAGTGTATAGTAGGTATTTTGGACTTTGAAAGAGTAAAAGAACAAAAGGTTATCATTAACTTTGAGTGTGAATATGATTATGTAAAAGGTGCTTTTGTGGATTATGCTACTATAGCTCAAACTATTAAATCTCTTATGCAAGAGGGTAAATATGAGCTTTTAGAAGAGGCTATTTTAGATATAACAAATAGCCTAAAAACTCAATTTGCTATTTATAATATACACCTAAAGATCACAAAACCAAATATTTTAGATAATATGGAAGTAAGTATTAGCAACTAAATATAAGCTTCAAATAACTATCACACTATATAAAAGTAAAACGAAATTTTGGAGAACTCTTTTTTATTATAATAGTGTGATAGTTTAAAACTTAAAACTTAACTCTTAGATTTGCATATGTATATCTACCCATCTCATTAAGTAGCATTATACCATCACTTGTTCCTGCAAGAGTAAGATCTTGATATGTATTTGATACCGCATAAGTTTTATCCATAATATTATCTATACCAAACGTTATATCAAAGTTTTTAGATATATTATAGTTATATTTTGCATTTACAACACCATATCCTGCTAGTCGTCTCTCACCATTATCACTATCAAACTTACTCCATGATTTAGCAGCTATAAGTTCTGCTCTTAAGTGATGTTTTGATACTTCATAGCTAAGACCTAGATTTGTCTTAAGTGGTACAATATCAGCTAAATTTGTATCACTTTGTCCACTAAGTGGCTCTTTTTTCTTACCTTTTTGCCATGATGCCATTAAATCAAAAGAGAGTTCATCACTTAGATAGTAAAATCCTGCAAACTCAAAACCATAGATTTTTGCATCTATATTTACATATTTGCCATTATCAGAGTGATAATAGATATAATCTTTTAGATCACTATAAAAAAGCTTTGTTTTAGCTCCTTTGATGCCATCACTATAATCAAATCCAAAATCAATTTCACGATTTTTGGTTTGATTTACATCACCATCTACCACTCCAGTATTACCCATAAAAAGCTCTTTTGCATCTGGAACTCTAGCACTTGTACCAATGCCCACAAAAGTTTGCCAATCATCATTTAATCTTTGAGTAGCCATAATATTTGCTGATAATGAGTTATAATCTATATCATTTCTAGCCGTTGCACTCATGGATTTGGCTATTTTATTTGCTTTAACATTTGTATCATCATATCTTAAACCCAAAGCTATATTTGTATCATTGATTTGAGTTGAAGATTTAGCAAAAATAGCTTTGTTTTTGGTATCAACATCAGGAATAAAGTTTGCATCTGTTGTAGCTGGAGCAAATCCTGTTAAAGAGTTATATTTTTGTCCATCCCAATTTCTTTTACTTGTATCTAAACCTATATCAAAACTACTATTATCTATAGAAAAACTATTTTTTAGCTTAGCTCCTTGAATAGTACTTTCTACATAAGCATCCATATATCCACCAGCTCCAGCACCTGCATTTCTATATCTATTACTCATAAGATGTTTTACTTTAGATCTATATGTTTCAAACTTTATAGCATCGCTATATTTGGCTATATCTTTAAATGTTGCTCCAAAAGAGTAAATATCACTATCATCATATATAGCATCCATCATACTTGAAGGATAGAGTATATCATCGCTTCTATTTGCTGTATATGAAACTCTTAGTTCACTATTATCTGTTGGGTTTATAAAAAGCTTTATATTACCTGTTTTTTTGGTAAAACTATCCATAGTTGATGTACTATTTGTATATTTTGGTCCAGCAGCACTAGCTTGAGAGTTAAGCTGCTCAGCCATTGTTTGCCCACTACCATCTTCATATTGTTCACTATTTTCATAACTAGCCCCAACTAAAAGCCTAAACTTTTCATTACCACCACTTACACTTGCACTTGTTTTTTGATAATCAAAACTACCTACATTTAGGTTGATATCTCCGCTTAACTCTTCTTTTGGATCTTTTGTTTTGATTCTTACATGTCCACTAAGAGTTCCCATATTTTCTACATCAAAAGGACCACCTATAATCTCAACTTCTTCAACACTATTTGTAACTATATGTGATGTTGGTGGATCCATCCTATTTGGACATGCTCCACATACTTTAGCATCATCAATAATAACTGATATATTATCTTTTTTTTGACTTCTTACCAATATATCATTTGCTATACCGCTTCTTCGTATAAGGTTTACACTCGAGCTACTTTTGCTTAGAGCCTCAGCTAAATCAGCTGATTTTAACTCTTCTGAACTTACATTTTCTACCTTTTGGCTTAAAAGCTCTTCACTTACATCAATAGTACCCAAATCATTGGCTAACAAAAATGAAGCAGTAGTTATGCTAATAAGAACTGTTTTTTTCATAATTCTACCTTAATCTTAAAATTAAAGTATATTATCAAGGAAGTGTTAATTATACGTTAAATATCTCTAGATTATTTTC
>Ga0172377_10000048_pt1 | contig 91983 bp, 93 predicted proteins | sample Pumphouse3metaG_FD_119749 | JGI IMG/M metagenome (GOLD analysis project Ga0172377, IMG submission 119749) | Leachate microbial communities from a municipal landfill in Southern Ontario, Canada - Pumphouse #3 metaG | ecosystem: Engineered > Solid waste > Landfill > Unclassified | place: Canada...
ATCAAAGTTTAGCTCATTTATGCGTGCCACTTCATCAAAAAACTCCACCCTCGAAGCGACAAAATCCCCTAGATGGATATGGCTTTTTTTGTAGTTTATGTGATCTTTTTTGATCAAAAAACTTAGATCATCATATAAGCTAAAGATATTTTTACTCGCCACTTCGATCTTACTTAAGTGCCTATCTTTGGGCATTTTCATAGTATAAAGCTCAAGACTTGTGAGTATCACACTAAGAGGTGTGTTGGTCTCATGCACGGTGTAGCGTAAAAACTCCTTTTGGCGACGCAGCAGATCTTGAGAGAAGTTTCTCTCATCTCTTAGCTTTTTAGTCTTTAAAAGTACTCGCTCCTCAAGACTCTCATTTAGCTCCTCAAGGCTCTGCTTTTGGCTTCGCACCCGATCGATCATCTCGTTTGCATAGTGCACCATCTTTTTAAAATCCTCAAAGTGGATCTCATCTGGATCTATGCTCGCATCACGATCAAGAGCTGCTTTAAAAAACTCCAAAAACTTATCTATGTCACGATGAAGTGTCGCCAAAAAGAGCTTATTTAGTGCAAAAAAGATAGCAAATATGATAAAACTAAGCGTAGCAATCGCTAACGCAGTGCGGATTATGATGCTCTTTATCGTGTACTTTTCCTGCTCCAAATGAGCCACACTGTGACTAGCTTGCGAGATCTGCTCAAAGCCCTTTTGCTCATACTCATTGTAGATCTCATAGATGAGCAAAAAGACAAAAAGCATAGTTAAAGCTATGAGAAGCACCACATTTAGCGTACTTGCCCTCTTTATGCTTGAGTACAACTTAGTCAAATTCATAAAGCCATTATATAGCTTTTTTTACTATAATTGCACCATTTTATATATAAAGGCTAATTTATGTTTGGTAAAAAACTAAAAAAGTATGATCTAAGTAGCGAGGAGCTATCAAAGCTCAAATGGGCAAGAGTGGAGACTTCAAAGGGTGTGATCTGGCTAGAGATGTTTGCCAATGAAGCACCAAATACTGTCGCAAACTTCGCACACTTAGCAAATAGTGGCTTCTATGATAACCTCAACTTTCACAGAGTTATAGCGGGCTTTATGGCACAAGGTGGGTGTCCACTAGGAACAGGTACAGGCTCGCCTGAGTGGGCGATCGAGTGTGAGTGCGACAACAACACATCTGCTCATGAAAGAGGAGCTATCTCTATGGCTCACGCGGGACGCAACACTGGCGGAAGCCAGTTTTTCATCTGCTTTGTGAAGTGCGATCACCTAGATGGCGTACACACTGTTTTTGGCTCTATCGCTAAAGATGACACGGCGAGCTTTGAGGTGCTAGATAGCATAAGAATGCGTGATGATATAGTAAGTATAAAAGTGCTTCCAGAAAGAGAGTAAGTGTTAGTTCACATCTGTTGTAGCGTCGATTCGCACTTTTTTTTGCAAAAACTTCAAAACGACTACCCAGATGAGAAGCTTGTTGGGTTTTTTTATGACCCAAATATCCACCCATACGCGGAGTATAGACTGCGTCTCTTAGATGTTAAACGCAGTTGCGATCTACTAGGCATAGATCTTGTAGAGGGTGAGTATGACTTTGATAGCTGGCTAGAGGTGGTGCGAGGGCATGACAAAGACCCTGAAAAGGGTGAGCGGTGCAAAAAATGCTTCGATCACCGCTTTGAAGTGAGTATGCAAAAGGCAAAAGAGCTAGGTCATGCCAAAATGAGTACATCTCTGCTTGTAAGCCCGCTAAAGTCGCAAGAGCAACTCATCGCAAGTGGTGAGCGGTTTAGAAAAAAGTATGGTGTGGAGTTTGTGCACTTTGACTACCGATCTAGTGGCGGAACACAGACTCAAAGCGAAGTGAGCAAAGAGCAAAAGCTCTACCGACAAGACTACTGCGGTTGCATCTACGGCTTAACCAATCAGCGAGAAGCTCAAGATAGACTCGCCGATGAATTGCTCTCACCCATCTGCGGTAGAGTACTTCCTGCAAGCATCGAAGAGAGGCTAGATCTTTACAACAAACGCCTAGATCTTGAAACAAAACATATAGATTATAAGATCATTAAAGAGAAGTTTTTAAACTACCGCCTTTTTAGTCTTACTCTTAAGTGTGATGGCAAGACAACCCCTGCTCACGCACTATTTTACTCCACTATGCCTAGAAAAACCACAAAAGCTAGCGTAGAGTTTGAGAGTAGTGGCGTAGCGTACTTTAGCCGTGAAGAGCTAAAACTCATAGATCTAGATCTATTTAACTCGCTTGCAAAAAGAAGCTACGCAAATATATATGATCTCATCTACAATCCGCCAAGCGTGGAGGAAGAGCTGAGCATAAGAGAGCAGATCTGCGGGGTTGGGTTTAACCTTAGCCCTATTTTGGTAGTGCAAGATCTAGGTATCAAAAAGCTAGAGCTTTACCTTGATGCAAAAGTTTATGAAGATACAAAAGAGAGACTTTTAGAGTTTAAGCCCCATAAGTTATAATTATAAAAGGAGATCTAAAATGTCAGCAAATCAAAACAGCAGTAACCAAAAGAGCGATAACAAAAGCTACAAAGAGGCGAAAAAAGAATACCTTAAATATAGAGGTAGTTTTACAGGTGGTGCCAACGCAGAGCAAAACTACGATGAGCACAGGATAAAAAAGTATGGCAACTAAGATATTTCTAGATGCAAGCATCTTGCTTGATGAGCTATTTGATGATAGAAAACATAGCAAAAATACACAAAAGGTTATAGATCGCTATCTAGATCTAGAAGTGACATTTGTGGTGTCAAGCAGTAGCATACCTCTTCTCCATCACGCAGGCAGAGACAGTGACTTAGAAAAGATGACCAAATTTATACTATCTACACTTGAAGATAGCTTGCTTTTTGAGGTGTACACCATAGGAAGTAAAGAGACCATCGCCACGCTTGAGCTAGTAGAAAAAGGGTATGACTTCGCAAGTGCTACAAACTACATAATAGCAAAACATAGCGGTTGCAAGGCGATCATCACAAATGATGAAAATTTTCCACAGCTAGATCTACCGCTTGTTAGAACCGCTCCAGATCTGCGGGAGTTTACGCCAACTTCAAGCCAAAGCTAGCTAAGAGGCAAAAACTAATGATTTTATAATAGTTTTTTAGATAGAATTTTTCAAAAAAGTTTAGGGTTTATAAAAAGATGCAAACAGTTTTAGATGTAAATGAGATCCAAAAGATCATTCCTCACAGATTTCCATTTTTGCTACTAGATCGAGTAACAAACATAACTCCCAAAGAGTCACTCATAGGGTACAAAAATGTAACCATCGGCGATCAAGTGTTTCAAGGGCACTTTCCAGATCACCCCATCTACCCAGGTGTGATGATTCTTGAGGGTATGGCTCAAGCGGGTGGCATACTTGCATTTAAGAGTATGGACGACATGAGCGAAGAGGTAGCAGCTAGCAAAGTGGTTTACTTTATGAGCATAGATGGTGCTAAGTTTAGAAGTCCTGTTCGCCCTGGGGATCGCCTAGAGTACCGCGTAAGTGTGGTAAAAAACAAAGGTCAGATCTGGGTGCTTAAGGGTGAGAGTTATGTTGATGATAAGCTAGTTTGCGAAGCTGAACTAAAAGCTATGATCGTAGATAAATAAGGCACTATTTTGAGTAAAATTTCCCCACTAGCCATTATAGAAGATGGTGCACGCATCGCTGATGGTGTCGAAATAGCCCCTTACTGCTTCATCTCTAAAGATGCTCGCATAGGCGAGGGTACAAAGATAGCACAAGGTAGCCTCATCTACGGTAAAACTACCATCGGTAAAAACAACCTCATATTTTCCAACGCCGTCATAGGCTCACAACCTCAAGATCTAAAGTTTGCGGGCGAAGATGTAGAGCTTATCATCGGTGATGGCAACAAGATCAGAGAGTTTACACTCCTAAACCCTGGCACAAAAGGGGGTGGTGGCAAAACCATCATCGGAAGCTACAACCTACTGATGGGCTATGTGCATGTGGGTCATGATGTGATCATCGGCAACCACTGCATACTAGCAAATGCTGCAACCCTTGCAGGGCATGTGGAGCTGGGTGACTTTGTAGTTATCGGCGGTATGACTCCCATACATCAGTTCGTAAAAGTGGGTAGCTACGCTATGGTGGCAGGGGCTTCGGCACTTGCTCAAGATGTCCCTCCATACTGCATGGTAGAGGGCAACCGTGCAACACTTCGTGGGCTAAACCTCACAGGGCTTAGACGCAACATAGATCGTGAAGATATAGATGAGCTAAAGAGTGCTTATAGAGATCTATTTGAGGCGGGCAAGCCACTAAAAGATGTAGCAAATGACCTCATTGAAACTAGCAAAAACCACCATGTTAAGGCACTTTGTGACTTTGTACTAAAAACAAAAAGGGGTATCCCTTATGAGAGGAAACATACATGATACATAGAAGTTGTAGCTTCTGCGGAACAAAAGAGAGTGAGAAAAACCCCCTCATAGCGGGCAATAGTGCCTATATCTGCAAAAACTGTGCTATCGCCATACACAAGATCATGCTAGGCGATGAGAAACAGATCTCAACCATCAGTGATGAAGAGATGGAGCTAATGATACCAAGCGAGCTTAACGCCTTTTTGAGTGAGTATATCATCGGGCAAGAGCGAGCTAGAAAACTCCTAAGCGTGGCGGTTTACAACCACTACAAGCGTATATTTAAGATGCACGAAATCGAAGATGATCCTACCGAAGTTGCAAAGTCAAATGTACTACTCATTGGCCCAACAGGAAGTGGAAAAACGCTTATGGCTCAAACCATCGCAAGAGTACTAAATGTCCCTATCGCCATCGCGGACGCAACAAGCCTAACCGAAGCTGGCTATGTGGGTGAAGATGTGGAAAATATCCTCACAAAACTGCTCCAAGCAGCAGATGGCGATGTAAATCGTGCTCAAAAAGGGATCGTCTTTATAGATGAGATCGACAAGATCTCAAGAATGAGTGAAAACCGCTCCATTACCCGCGATGTCTCTGGCGAGGGAGTGCAACAAGCTCTACTTAAGATCATAGAGGGAAGTGTCGTAAACATACCACCAAAAGGTGGTAGAAAACACCCAAATCAGGACTTTATAGCGATCGATACATCAAATATCCTCTTCATCTGTGGCGGGGCATTTGATGGGCTAAAAGATATACTAAGAAGAAAAGTGGGGCAAAATCTACTAGGCTTTACGCATGATAAAAAGAGCAAAAAAGAGCAAGATGAGATCAGTTATGACAAGGTTGAACCTGATGATCTTGTGCACTATGGACTGATCCCAGAGCTTGTGGGAAGACTACCCGTTATAGCTTCACTAAATGAGATCAGTGAGAACGATATGGTTCGCATACTAACAGAGCCTAAAAACTCGCTGATGAAACAGTACAAAAAGCTATTTGCACTTGATGGTGTTGAGCTAAACTTTGAAGAAGACGCCCTAAGAGCGATCGCCAAAAAAGCCATAGAGCGAAAAACGGGTGCAAGAGGGCTTAGAGCCATACTTGAGGAGTCTATGATCGAGATAATGTACACACTCCCAGAGTACGCAGGCTATGAAGTGATCATCACTAGCGAGGTGATAAACGATCAAAAAGAGCCTATATATGTCAAAAAAAGTGCAAAAAAGCATAAGGAGGTGGTATGATATTTAACAAAATAATAGGGCTTTTCTCAAACGATCTCTCCATAGATCTAGGAACCGCAAACACGATAGTCATAGCAAAGGGTAAAGGTATCGTTATAAATGAACCATCAGTTGTTGCGGTAAAAACAGAGAAGTTTGGGCACCAAAAAGTGCTAGCCGTGGGGCATGAAGCAAAAGAGATGGTAGGAAAAACCCCGGGTAACATCAAAGCCATACGACCTATGAAAGATGGCGTCATAGCGGACTTTGATATGACTGAGAAGATGATCAGAAAGTTCATCGAAAAAGCTCATGGTAGAAGCTCGCTCATAAGCCCCCGCATCATCATCTGTATACCTTATGGACTAACTCAAGTTGAGCGAAAAGCAGTACGCGAATCGGCTCTTAGTGCAGGTGCTAGAGAGGTGTTTTTGATGGACGAGCCTATGGCAGCAGCAATTGGTGCGGGCGTAGATATCAGAGAGCCTCATGGTAGCTTAGTGGTGGACATCGGCGGTGGCACGACAGAGATCGGCGTCGTCTCACTAGGCGGACTAGTGCTCTCCAAATCGATCCGCACCGCAGGCGATAAGATAGATCAATCCATCGTAAACTACATAAGAAAAAAGTATAACCTCCTCATCGGTGAGAGAGTTGCTGAAGATATCAAGATTACCATCGGTACAGCAGTGACACTAGATCAAGAGATCAAAATGATCATCAACGGTCGTGATCAAGTTGAGGGCTTACTAAGCTCTGTTGAGCTAACAAGTGAAGATGCGAGAGAGGCGATGAAAGAGCCACTAAAAGAGATCAGCGAAGCACTTCGCGATGTACTAGAGATGACCCCACCAGATCTTGCGGGTGACATAGTAAACAACGGCATCATCTTAACAGGTGGCGGGGCACTAATCCGTCAGCTAGATAAATACCTCTCAGATATAGTAAAGATCCCTGTTTACGCCTCAAACGAGCCACTACTAGCGGTTGCAAGAGGTACAGGAAAGGCTCTCGAAGAGATAGACTTGCTTCAAGATCTCTTTGAAAATGAATAAAAAACCACTCCTTTTTGTACTATTTTTTGCCCTAGCTCTAAGCGGGGCACTCTACTACTCAACAACTCTACAATCACCCTTTATAAACACCGTAAATAGGATACAAATAGCCTACAACAACGCAACAGAGATGATCAAAAAAACAGCTTTTGAGTACTTTTTTCAGACAAGACATATAGCAGAGCTTGGAGAGAAACTAAAAGAGTATGAAGCAAGATACACACTATCTTACGAGCTTGAAGCAAAACTCAAAGATCTCATCAGCTCCGAGCACCTAGATCTAGCCATCGATCCACAGATCAAGCTTGTTCAAGCCATCTCTTATCAAAAATTTGGCGACTTCAACCGCCTCTGGATAGATGTAAAAGATTATGATCACACTAAGATCTATGGACTTATATATAAAGATATGGTCGCGGGCATCGTCATACCAGATGAGAGAAGAGCTTTAGCACTACTTATAGGAGATATAAAAAGTACTTATGCAGTATGTATAGGCGATGGGGTGGCTCAAGGCATAGCAATGGGCAACAACTCAGAGGAGATCATCATCAAGTATATACCCGCTTGGCAGAGCATCGCAGTTGATGATGAGGTGGTAACCTCTGGACTTGATGGCATATTTTTTAAAAACCTAAAGGTTGGTAGAGTAACTTCGATCTCAAAATCGCAAGGCTATCAGAGTGCAACTGTTAAGCCATATTTTAACAAAAATGATCCTACATTTTTTTATCTGATCTCACCTACACCATAGTAGTTTTATAGTTACTTTTCACATTTTTTAAGCACTTTTTGCCTATAATTTCCAAATTTATCCTCCAAAGGTAGCCCAATGCCTAAACGCACAGACATCAAAACAATACTTCTCATCGGTTCAGGCCCAATCGTTATCGGTCAAGCTTGCGAATTTGACTACTCTGGTACACAAGCGGTAAAAACGCTCAAAGATCTAGGGTACCGCGTGGTGCTTATCAACTCAAACCCAGCTACCATTATGACAGATCCAGAGTTTGCAGATCGCACCTATATAGAGCCTATCAAAGAGGAGGTGATCGAGCGTATCATCAAAGATGAAAAAGTGGACGCCATACTACCAAATATGGGCGGACAAACCGCTCTAAATGTTGCTACAAGCATGTATAAAAAGGGTATGCTTGAGGGCGTGGAGTTTCTAGGTGCTACTCCTGATGCGATCCACAAAGGCGAAGATAGACAAGCATTTAAAGAGGCGATGATCCGCATCGGTATGGATTTGCCCTACTCTATGTATGCGTACAATATGGACGACGCCCTAGCCGCAGCGGAGCAGATCGGCTTTCCACTTATCATAAGAGCCTCATTCACCCTCGCAGGTGGCGGAAGTGGCGTGGCGTACAATATGGACGAGTTCAAGCTTTTGGCAAAACGGGGGCTTGATGAATCACCTGTGAGCGAAATCCTCATCGAAGAGTCGCTTCTTGGGTGGAAAGAGTTTGAGATGGAGATCGTGCGAGACAAAAACGACAACGCCATCGTCGTCTGCTCCATCGAAAATCTTGATCCTATGGGAGTGCACACAGGCGATAGCATCACCATCGCACCAGCTCTAACACTAACAGACAAAGAGTACCAGAAGATGCGAGATGCCTCGTTTGCTATTATTCGCGAGATAGGCGTAAACGCAGGCGGATCTAACATTCAGTTTGCCATCAGTCCAGAAAATGGGCGAATGATAGTCATCGAAATGAATCCGCGAGTCTCACGAAGTTCCGCATTAGCCTCAAAAGCAACAGGCTATCCGATCGCTAAGATCTCTGCGATGCTAGCAGTTGGCTTTACACTAGATGAGATCACCCACGACATCACAGGCAACAACGCCCTTTTTGAGCCTAGCATAGACTATATAGTTACAAAAGTCCCGCGATTTACATTTGAGAAGTTTCCAGAAGCTGAAGATACGCTCACTACGAGTATGAAGAGTGTTGGTGAAGTTATGTCGATGGGTAGAACATTTAAAGAGTCTCTCCAAAAGGCTCTTTGTTCACTTGAAACAGGGATATGCGGACTAGATGAGATGAGTGGTGAGCTAGATTACATCAAGCATGAGATCCGCCGTCCAAATGCCGATAGGCTTTTGTATGTTGCAGAGGGGTTTAGACGAGGTTTAAGCGTAGAAGATATCTATGAGCTAAGTAGTATAGATCCATGGTTTTTGTACCAGATCGAGGAGCTTGTTAAGAGTGAGAGCACCATCTCAAAGGCGACACTAAGCGACGCAAAAGCTCTAAGAGAGCTAAAAGTAGATGGCTTTAGTGACCAAAAGATAGCAGAGCTTATAGCCAAAAACAGTGGCGTAGTAGTGAGTGAAGATGAGGTTTATGAGGCCAAAAAAGCACAAGGTGTTGATCTAGGTTACTACCATGTGGACTCTACTGCGGGGGCTTTTGCATCATGCAAAAACTACCTCTACTCTGCTATGAGCCCAAATGGCATTGAGGCAAAAAGACAAAAAGATGAGAGCAAAAAACGAGTCCTCATTATCGGTGGTGGACCAAATAGAATCGGACAAGGCATCGAGTTTGACTACTGCTGTGTACACGCTGCGTTTGCCCTAAAAGAGATGGGGATCGAGACTATTATGTACAACTGCAACCCTGAGACAGTATCGACTGACTATGACACCTCTGATGTGCTCTACTTCGAGCCGATCGACTTTGAGCATGTGCGAGAAGTGGTCGCAAACGAGGATCCAGATGGCGTTATAGTACACTTTGGCGGACAAACCCCACTCAAACTTGCAAATGCACTAACTAGAAGCGGAGCTAAGATCGCAGGAACTAGTGCAGAGGTGATAAACCTTGCGGAGGATCGCGAAGAGTTTGCGGCGTTTGTAGATCGCCACAACCTCAAACAACCTGCAAATGGACTTGCAAGAACTAAAGAGGAGTCATACGCCATCGCAACAAGACTAGGATACCCTGTGCTTGTGCGTCCATCGTATGTACTTGGCGGACGGGGTATGCGTATAGTTTATAGCGAAGATGAGCTAAAAACATATATGGATCTAGCAGTTTCAGTCTCAAACAACGCCCCTGTACTTATAGATAAGTTCTTAGATCAAGCCATAGAGCTAGATGTCGATGTCATCTGTGATGGAGCAGATCTATATGTTGGAGCGATCATGCAACACATCGAAGAAGCTGGGATCCACTCAGGTGATAGTGCCTGCGTACTGCCTCCGCTAAGTCTAAGCAGAGAGCTTATCGCACGAGTTGAAGAGCAGTCAAAAACGATCGCACTTGGGCTTGGTGTACGAGGGCTTATGAACATACAGTTTGCCATAAGCGAAAATGAGATCTACCTCATCGAGGTAAACCCAAGAGCTAGCAGAACTGTGCCATTTGCTTCAAAAGCAACAGGGATCCCACTTGCCAAAGTTGCCACGAGAGTGATGGTGGGCGAGAGTCTAAGAGACGCTTTGGCGGTCTATGATAAAAACATCGTCTATGAAGATGGTGGTATACTCAAGCCAAAACTAAAAGATCACATCTCTGTTAAAGAGTCAGTTTTTCCATTCAACAAGCTCTATGGTGCAGATCTTGTCCTTGGACCTGAGATGAAATCCACTGGCGAAGTGATGGGGATCAGCTCTAGCTTTGGCGTGAGCTTTGCGAAGTCGCAAATCTCTGCTCGCAACAACATACCAACAAGCGGTACTTGCTTTTTGTCATTTGTCGATAGCGACAAAAAAGAGGGAGTACAGATCGCTAGAGGGCTTGCGAAGCATGGCTTTAGTCTTGTTGCCACCAAAGGTACACAAGCCGCCATCTCTTCAGCAGGTATAGAGTGCGAAGTGGTGCTTAAGATCTCAGAGGGTCGCCCAAATATCGAAGATAGTATGAAAAACGATGCGATCCAGATGGCGATCAACACATCAGATAACAACACCTCAAAAAAAGATGCTCTCTCTATCCGTCAAGAGGTGCTCAAGCGAAATATCCCATACTTCACAACCATCGCCGCAGCAAAAGCTGCACTATCGGCACTAGATGAGAGAGAGGGTGATGCGTGGCTTGGTGCAAAAGCTCTACAAGACTACCTAAAGATCTAGTTTTTTTAGCCCAAAGCGACACCACAGTCGGCTTTGGCTCACAGAGCAGACTAAGGCTAGATCTGATCAAAAGCAGACCTAGTGGCAAACACTACATCACCGCCATAACCTCGCTTGCTCTTGCTCCTAGAGTGCCACAAAAGTATAAAAACTTAGTTAGAAGATCTAAAAAGATTACATTTGTAGTAAATGGCAGATCTTTTAGGCTAGCTCACCTCACTCCTACATCTGCCTACCTGCGGGGCTTTGCGTGGTACTACACCACATCGGCAAACAGAAGCACAGAGAGTTTTGATAGAGAGTTTTGCTTTGCAAACGCTGATCTAATAGTCGAAGATAGCAGAGGACTAAAAGAGAGCAGATCCTCTAGCATCATAAAACTAGGTACAAGAAGACTTAAAAAACTTAGATAGCTAAACTTTTTTCACACTAAGGCGATCTAAGCTAAAAGGAGACGCCATGAAAATAGATAGCTATCAAGCAAACCTAAGTGCCTCATACTACTCGCTAGAGTTTAGCTCCACAACTGCCAAAGTGCAAAGCGACTCATCGCTCTTTGATGAGCTAAGCGGTGCTAAAGTGGATAGCTCAGGTGAAAAAAGAGCAAACATAAGTAGCCGTGAGCTAGAAGCTAAGCTTGCTAAAGAGATCCTCTACAACCTAAGCTCTGCAAATAGTGGCGAGTCAAGACTAGCCTTAGAGACCACATATATGGAGGCGAGATCACTTAACTTTGAAGCAAACGCCATCATCAAAAGTGGCAACAAAGAGCTTAGTATATCGCTAAGTGTCTCGCTCTCACAAAGCTTCGTCGCTCAAAATATCACAGTGCTAGGTGCTAACTTTTACGATCCTCTCGTAATCTCGCTAGATGGGGGCATACCACAGCTTAGTCAGAAGCGATTTAGCTTTGACATAGATGCTGATGGCAAAAAAGATCAGATCTCCTTGCTTCAAAATGGCAACGCATTTTTGGCGTATGATCGCAACTCAAACGGTCGCATAGATGATGGAAGCGAGCTTTTTGGACTTAGCGGAGATGGATTTAGAGAGCTTAGAGCATTTGATGATGATAACAATGGCTGGATCGATGAAAATGACGCTATATTTGACAAACTTAGAGTCTGGATCAAGACTGAAAATGAAGATCGCCTCGTTGCACTTGGAGAGGTTGGCATCGGTGCTATCTTCTTAGGATCTGTAAACACACCCTTTGATCTCAAGTCAGACATAAACACAACTCTTGGCACGCTCCAAAAGAGCGGCTTTTTTCTGTTTGAAAATGGCAAAGCTGGCGTTATGTCACAACTAGATCTAGTAGCTAGTATGAGTGAAGAGACCAAAGAGCTTTTAGGAGAGTTCAACTCACTTGTAAGAGGTAGCTTTAAGGATAGAAACGCTCTTGCATACACAAAAGAAGATGAGCAGAGCGAAAAGAGTGCCGTGCAGAAGCTTCAAGAGCAGGTTAGAAAGCTAGAGGGCGAGCTAAAAACTGCCCCGAAAGATCGCCAAAAGATACTACAAAGCGAGATCGCTGTGATAAATGCTCAGATACTCCAACTCCTAGCTGAGGAGGCAAAAAGGGCTACACCTAAGTAGCTCTTTAATCTTTGTAGTAAAATTTAAAATAAACTAAATAAAAACTATTATGAAATCTGCAATTTTTAAAAACTCAAAATTAAACTTCCTAGAGCTACGATATATAAAAGATATTCAAGATTGTATAAAAATGCATCTTCATGGGGAGCTTACTATTACAGCTATTAAAAAAGGCTCTTTAAAACTAATTTTTGAAAATATCTCTTGTGATATAAAAACAGATGAGATAGCTATTATAAATAGCCAAATTCCACATTGTGCGACTTTAAATGAAGTTTCAAAAGATGGTTATGTTCTGTATTTAGACAAGAACTATCTACAAAAAATTGATTTTGAATTTAACTCAAATTTTGAACTAATAAAAAATAAAAATATCTATAAAAACTTTATAAATCTTTGTGATTGTTTACTTGATACCAAAAAGTTCATTTAGCAAAAGAGCTTTTGGCTTCAAATCTGCCAATAATTGAAGTTACACAAAGTAGTGGATTTTTTGACCAAAGCCACTTAAACAGAAGCTTTAAAAGAGTTTTTCAGCTTACACCAAAAGAGTATCAAAACACTGTTTTCAAATGTTAATTTTGTACAAGATTTAAAAGAAGATGCTATAAAAAAAGGGATAGATTTTTATAGAGAAAATGAAAGCAAAATTTGGAATGTACCATATTTGCCAATAGATCCAAAAAATATTAAAAGAGGTTATGAAAATGTTATAAGAGTAAATTCCCAATCAGGAAAAGGTGGAATTAGCTTTATAATAAGTGAGTTTTTTGGCATAAATTTGAGTAAAGATGAAGCTATAAAATTTGGGCAAATTATAAAAGAAGAGTCTGATAAGCTAAAAAGAGAGTTAGAAAAAGAGGAGATTATAGAGCTTTATACAAAGACTATATAGTGACTCTTAACTCTATTTTGTTATCATTTCACTAAAAATTAGGATAGAGTATGAAGCATATCAGATCCATAGCAACAGGGGTTGCACTAGGTGGTGCATCGCTACTTGTTATGAGCACATTTAGCGGGTGCGAAGCCGCACAACAAGAGCAGCAGCTAAGCCAGCAAAACAAGTTTCTAGTCATAGAACAACTCACAAACGGCAAATATGTCGTGGTGGAGGAGATGCCAACAGATGGAGCGTCAAGAGCACTTATACGCGAGAAAAACGCCGATGGGAGTGTAAGTGAACGCATCATGAGTGAAGCGGAGATGAGAGCCTTAGCCGAGCAGGAGTATGAGCGGTTTCAAAGTGGGCAGAGTGAACTACTAAGCGATAGCAATGGCAGTGCAGGAATGGGGCTAGCAGGCACTATACTTGCCGTTGCTGCTGGCTCACTACTGGGCAATATGATCGGTAATGCTCTCATGGGCAACAAATCTTTCGCATCAAAAGCAGCCACCGCAAGCCCTGTGGCAAAGTCACCATCTAGTGCATCATCAGCAAGTAGTGCCAAAAAGAGCCACTTTGGAAGCAAAGGCACCTCTAGCTCCAAATCAAGCTCATCTTTTGGAGGCTGATGATGGTTAAGCTTAGACGCATAGATCCGCTACCTACCGATAAACTAGAGGAGATCGGTTTTGTTTGGCATAGCGATAGTGACAACACACCATACATAAGCGATACCCTTGTAGAGATCACACAAGATGAAGCAGAAGCCTACTACGAGGCGGTAAACGAGCTATATGATATGTACGCCAAAGCGGCGGAGTATGTTATAGAGAATGATCTATTTTTCGAGCTTGGCATACCATTTAACCTCATAGATACCATAAAAAAGAGCTGGGAGAATGATGTGCATTGGCACATCTACGGCAGGTTTGATCTCGCTGGTGGCATAGATGGCAAACCTATCAAGCTACTTGAGTTTAACGCTGACACGCCAACAGCTCTTTATGAGACCGCACTGCTTCAGTGGGCGATGCTTCGTCACAATAACTTAGATGAGTTAAAGCAGTTTAACAACGCCTACGATGCGATCCGCGAAAACTTCAAGCGACTCATCACACTCTATGATGATCCGCAAGATTTTGACAAGCACTACGATGGGTGGAAGATCCTATTTTCCTCAACTCACGGCAATGATGAAGAGGAGTCTACCACAAGGCTACTTCAGCAGATGGCGACTGACGCGGGGTTTGCCACGCAGTTTGAGTACTTGCAAGATGTGCGTTTTAGTGAAGATGGGATCTTTGATGCAAATGATAACGAGTTTGAGTACTGGTTTAAGCTCTACCCGTGGGAAGATATAGCCATAAACGAGGGTGAGCTTGCTATGACGCTAAATAGCATCATGCAAAACCAAAAGGCGATCATCTTAAACCCCGCCTACACGCTACTGTTTCAGTCAAAAGGTATGCTAAAGGTGCTATGCGATCTCTTCCCAGACTCGCCATACCTGCTTAGATCCTCTTATGAGCCACTAAAAGGGGTGAAGTGCGTTAAGAAGCCATTTTTTGGCAGAGAGGGATCAGATGTCCAGATCTTAGATGAAAATGCTAAGGTGCTTGAAGCCAGAGCGGGTGAATATGCAGATCAAAAGATGATCTACCAAGAGTACACAGATCTGCCTCGTGATGAGAGTGGATCTAAGTACCAAGCAGGCGTGTTTTTCGCCTATGAAGCGTGTGCACTAGGCTTTAGAAAGGGTGGTGAGATACTCGATAATATGAGCAAATTTGTGGGACACATCATCAAGTAAGCTTAGCCTTTAGGATCTCCTTTCCTAGCTCAACGCCTGGTTGATCATAGGCGTTTATATGCATAAACTTCGCACACACCGAAGTTAAAAGCTCATACTCATACATCAAACTTGCGATGGAGTGCTCATCGACACTATCGATGGTTATGACATCACACGGGATATCTTTGAGGCTACTAATCGCCTCTATGGTGGCATCGGCTTGCTTATTTATGAGGTAAGCAAACTCAAGGTTATCTATGTAGCTAAGTGAGTCAAGTGAGTCAAGACTCACAGGCGGGATCGCTAGATCACTCTGAAAGTCATCTACTTTTATGACTGTGATGGTCTTGTCTCGCCTACCCTCTACTATGAGTTGCAAAAATGAGTGCTGATCCGTTGGTCCGATGATGCCGATGGGGGTTAGTCCTTGTCTTGAGTTGTTGATATCCACCTTGCCAAGTGACTCACCCCAGAGCTGTATATACCACTCGTTAAACCCTACAAGTCTCGATGAGTAGGAGAAGACCACATTTATGTTGAACTTGTTTTTATACTCCACAAAAAACCGAGCCTTAGTAAGCACCCTCTCATACGCTGAGCCTTTAGCGAAAAAAGAGTCGCTGATCTTCTTAGCTCCACCTAAAAGTTTGTCTATATCTACCCCAACAAGAGCTAGTGGCAAAAGCCCAACCGCACTAAAAACTGAGAAGCGTCCACCTACATTTTTAGGCACTTCAAAGCGTTTTATGCCATTTTTAAATGCAAAAAGATCAAGCTTTGAGTCCTCTTCTGTTATGATTACAGTGTTGCTCGCATCGCACTTTATGAGTGAGTTTATATACTTAAAAACCGCGATGGTCTCTATGGTAGTGCCAGACTTTGAGATCACTACAAAAAGTGAGTCGCTAAGGTTTATGCTCTCGATCTTAGATCTGATATCTATGGGATCTGTTGTCTCTAAAAAGTAGAGGTTTTTTGCCATTTTTTTAGAGTGTTTTAAAAACTTATGTATCGCAAAAGTGCCAAGCGTGCTTCCACCTATGCCAATAACTACGATGTTGTTTTGCACCACACTACTCGCATACTCTTTGTAAATAGTGGTATCTAAACTTGGCAGATCATAGTAGCCTATGTAGTTTTTTTCAAGTAAAATATGCTTAAATATCTCATCATCAGAGATGGCGGGAGTGTAGTTGTGATGGTACTTCATCTACTACGCTCATAAAAAAAGTTAGTCGCCTCAACAAAACCATCAACACTACCGCAATCAAAACGCTTACCCTTAAACTTATAAGCGATCACTCTGCCCTCTTTTGCTTGAGCAAGCAGTGCATCAGTGATCTGGATCTCACCGCCACGACCCGCTTTAGTATGCTCAAGTATGTCAAAAATATCGGGTGTAAGTATATAGCGACCAATGATTGCGAGGTTTGATGGTGCACACAAAGGCTCTGGCTTTTCCACCATCTCGCTTACTCTAAAGACACCCTCTTCTATCTGCTCACCTGCTACTATACCATAGCGGTTTGAAAACTCTAGCTCAATCTCCTCAACAGCGACGATAGAGCAGTTGTATCTCTCATAAAGCCTCACCATCTGCCTTAGCACACCCTCGCCCTCGTTGTAGCAGAGATCATCAGCCAGTACAACCGCGAAACTCTCTCTACCTATGAGTGTTTCACCTGTTTTTATGGCATGCCCTAAGCCCTTCATCTCGATCTGGCGAGTGTAGCTAAAAGTGGCTCGATCTATCACACTTCTGATCTCTTCTAGGTAGTGCTCTTTACTACTGCCCTTGATCTGGTGTTCTAGCTCATACGAAGTGTCAAAATGATCCTCTATGGCTCGTTTCCCACGCCCTGTAACGATCGCCATATTGGTTATGCCCGCTTGCAAAGCTTCCTCTACACCATACTGCAAAAGTGGCTTTGTAAGAACTGGCAACATCTCCTTTGGGATCGCCTTTGTCGCAGGTAAGAAGCGAGTACCATAACCCGCAGCTGGAAAAAGAACCTTTTTGATCATGAAAACCCCACTCAGTTTTTTAGCTATTATAACAAACTTCTATCTTACTTTATACTGCAAAAATGGCAAGTGCTGTTTTTTAGCATAAACAAGACCGCTTTTTAGGTTGATCACATCGTAGTTTAGTCGCTGTGACAAAAATGGTGCAAGTATGCTTGTGCGACTTCCCGTGCGACAAATGAGTGCAAATGGCTTTGAGGTATCGACTGCTTTATTTAGCTCATCTAAAAATTTGGCTAGATCATACTTACCCTTCTCATCAAAGAGCATGATAGGTATAGAGCCTTTAAGTAGCCCCGTCTCACGCCACTCCGATGGTGTTCTGATATCTACAATAGGGATCCCTGAGTCGATCAGCTCAAGCGAAGCTTCTTGCTCTTTTAGTGACGCGTGCAGTGTAAAAATTGTAGCCAGCAGTAGTAAAATTATCTTTTTCAATTATCTTTCCTTATAATTTATATTATAATTGTAACAAAATATCTTAAATGAGTAGAGAATGTCACAAGCAAAAAAAGCAGAATCTAGCAGTCGAAATAGGTACATAAGGGCACTAGAGAGGTTTCACAAACAGATCACATCATACCTGTACACAGCAGGTGAGATCACAAAAGATAAGTTTATACTCAAGGTAGAATCAGCTCAAAAACTGCTAGAAAAAACCCCAGAAGCTACCATATACAAAAGCGATCTACTAGATCTTGTGAAGCTAAATAGACGCATCATAGAGCTTTCAAAAAGCGATCTAGATCTAGAAGAGATCAAAAAAGAGATCCTCTACTCATCAAACCAGCTTCAAAAGAGCATCAACAGCAAAAAGTACAAAAAGAGTAAAAGCTCATCTCTTGATGATGAGTTTTACTAGTTTCTTCTCGCCTCTACCAAAATACTATCTAGTAGTTTAAACACCTCATCAGAGGCTTTTTCCATATTTTCAAAGTTATCCAAGATCAGATCGCACTCTTTTAGCGTATTTTTAGCTGCATCGCCATCTAGCAGTCTTAAGTTTTTATTGACTAGATCATGTAGTAGCGTGTGAGGTGCTTCGATCTTAGCAAAAGATGGAGCATATGAAGCAAACCGCACTCTACCCTCACTCTCGTACCACTCACCAAGCTCGCACTCTGCGTGCGTCTCCTCTTCTAGGATCTTTTTAAGCGATAGCACAGAGTTGTATGCTCGTGATTTGTATAGTATGTGGTAGAGTTTTGCAAGCACCACATAGACACTATTTTCCATATTGTACGACGAGTCCACGATCTTAGATGAGATATCATTTAGAGTCACAAGCGTATGCTCAAAGCTGTTGATCTTTTGTGCTGAAGATTCGGCGGTCTCTCTCATACTCTCAGAGCTTGTCTGGATCTCATTCATATCTTGTTAAAGTGACTTGATCGAGACTGAGATCTCACCCGTAGCTCTGTGGGTTCTCTCGGCAAGTTTTCGCACCTCATCAGCAACCACCGCAAAACCTCGCCCATGCTCGCCCGCTCTTGCTGCTTCGATCGCGGCATTGAGAGCAAGAAGGTTGGTCTGATCTGCTATATCACTTATAAGCTCGATCACCGATGTTATATCGTTCGCCTTTGAGGCTATATCACTCACACTATCGCTGTTGATGCCTACTTGTTGCACAAGAGAGTTTAGCTCCTCAACTATCATAGAGATGCTCTGTCTTGAGTTGTTTGCAAGCTCTGCTGCCTCTTTGTTGGAGCTAGTAACTGCCTTTAGATGATCCAGATTTGTTCTAAGATCTTCTATGATGATATTGATAGACTCAGAAACTGTGATACTTCGTGAGCTTATTTTGGCGTTAAATGTATCTCTAAGTGCCTTTTGATGTTGCTCTTTCATAAACTCTATGCTTCCGCCAACACTCTCGATCGCCTTTGTAAACTCCCCGCTCATACCAGATGATGATATAGGGCGTTCAAACGATCCCTTAGAGGCGTTGGAGATAGTCTCATTGATCTCGCCTATAAGCTTCTCGGTGTGGTTTATAAGCTCACTTAGCCTTAGCCCCATAACTCCAAGCTCGGTGTTTGCATCTTTGTTACTGGTTTTGTGACTAAAATCTCCTCTGGAGACATACTCGATCACGCTTGTAAACTCCTCTATATCGTTGGTGATAGACTTTCGTATAAGCGTAGCAACCACAAGCACTACAAGCCCTACAACGATCCCTGCGATAAGTGCTAGATATTTGAAAATATTGATAATCTTACCAAGTGACTCAGAGTCGCTATCTAGCTCTTTAGTCTTAAACGCCAAAAGCTTGCCAAACGCCTCCCTAGAAGCATTTGCAACAGGTGTAATCGCCTCAGAGTATGAGGCATAAACTCTCTGTCTGTTGTTTTTGATCTCATCAGGAGTTAGCTTGCTGATGATAGAGTAGGAGTCGTGCAAAAATGGCATGATAGAGCTTTTAGCATTTGCAAATAGCTCCTTTGCCTCCAAACCCTCTAGTAGTGGCTCTATGGCGTTAAAGTCCGCTTCTGTTTGTTCTGTGGTATCCTTAAGTCTTTGGAGGTTTTTTGCGTAGTCACCACCTAGCATAGTATCACGAGTAAGCCTGCTCGCGTAGTTTAGGTTTTTTTCTATATTTAGGACGCTAAGCCCCGCTTTCATGGAGTTGTTGTGAAGATGATCATATAGCTTATCTACATAACCCATCGCCAAAAATATCGAAATGGCGGCCGCAAAAACCGACAAACCCACCATTGCGATAAAATAGTTGATCTTTTTTCTAATGCTTAAACTACTAAACATATACTCTCTCCACATCTAAATAATGTAACAATAATATCATATTTTTCATAAATGAAAGCGTGAAGCTATATAAACTTTACCTATAAATAAAAAGAATAGATCTACTAAAGATACATAAACTGTGACAAAAATATGACAATAACTACCAATGCAAATGGGAAAAAGTGACTCTTAAATAGCCATGGATCTATCTTAAAGACTTTTTGGTTAAACCCACGAAGCCCTAGCCAAAGCCCAAAAAACGCCTTTATAGAGAGCATGATCTGAAAACTACTAAGCCCATCTTCGCTTATAGGTCCAAAGAGTTTGTGTATGAGATAAAGCCCCGTAACCACCGCAACCATAAGGGCGTAAGGCACAACCTTTCGCACATGTATCATAATGGCTTCACGAGCTTTTTTGTGCTCATCTGGATTTAGGGTTTGTGGCATTTTGGAGAGAAATAGTATATCTACAAACAAAAAGCCCCCGTAGATGAAAGCACTAAAGAGGTGGATCGTATGGATCGTGGTATCTAACATAATCAGACCTTTTTTATCTGCAATTTTAACATATCTAGTTGCAATAAATCTTATCTTAACTCTTTTTCTATATAATTGCTAAAAATTTCACAAAAAGTACCTAAAAATGCAAGAGACACAAGCCAGATCCAATATCTATGCACTAACCTCAAGAGTGCTACTTCAAGAGCTAGATCTAGATCTACTAAGAGATATAAAAAGTGATGAAAATATACTTGAGTTTTTACCTACATTTAGAGAGTGGGAAGAGCTTCAAAACCCCGATGAGAAGAGGCTTTTAGATGAGATCATAAACCCTGATTTTACAAACATCTCACTACTTCATCTCATACCTTATGAGACATTTTACACCCGCGAAGATCAAAAGATCGAAACAGGTGGAGCCAACCCTGTAACAGACTTCTACTACGCTTCAAACTTCGTAGTGGACTATGAGGCAGCTCGCATCGTCTCATCTGATCATATCGGAGTAGAGCTTGAGTTTATGCACCACCTATGTGAGGCGGAGCTAAAGGCTATGAGAGATAACGACAGCGAAGCAGTAGGAGATATCAGAGCGATGCAGAGGGATTTTTTGCAAAAACATCTAGTTGCATGGGCACCTATATATCTGCTAACTGCGAAGTTTGAAGCTCGCACGCCACTCTACTATGATATAGCAGATCTTGCACTAGAGTTTATACTTAGCGACTTTGAAAATCTAGATCAAAAATGATCACACTAAACGCAGGGGCGTGCGTACGACCACTAGCCAAGGAGAGTAGCTGTACTAAGTGCGAGGTCGTCTGCCCAACTGAGGCTATACAAATCGGCTCTCATACCCTTCCTAGCATAAACTACTCCCTATGCGTTGGGTGTGGGGCGTGCGATGCGATCTGCCCAAGTGAAGCCATAAGTGTCGATAACTTCAAGCCAAATGAGTTCTTTTTTGAGTTTTTAGAAGATGCTAGCGACCTTATATCGTGCAAGAAAAATGTTCCCTGCATAGCATCTCTTAGCGTAGAGCACACCATCTCGATGGCGATCTTCAAAAAAGGGCTAACCTTCGATATGGCTCACTGCAAAGAGTGTACCATCGCTCATAAGTGCGAAAAGCAGATAAGAGATGTGGCAAAAGAGGCATCATACATACTAAAAGCGATGGGCACAGAGTATAAAGTAGATCTTAGAGATGTTGGATATAGTAGCGAAGCAACAGAGCAGATAAGTAATAGGAGAGAGTTTTTTACTCACGCAAAGATAGAGGGGATCGCAAAGCTAAAAGCGGAGTTTGAAAAAGAGGTACAAAATGCTACTGATGAGCTTGTAAAGCACTCACTTAGCAAAAGTGACATAGCACTTCTGCGAAAAAAGCGTCTTCCAACTAAGAAAAAACTACTATTTAGTGCCATAAAACGAACCCCTAAGCCAGAGTTTTACCATGTCATAGATGCTAGTGCTATCAGTTTTACATCTATGAAACTGCTAGATCAAGAGACCTGCACGGCTTGTCAGATGTGCTACCGCGTCTGCCCAACAGGTGCACTCTACTCAGATCTAAAAAACTCAAAGATAGATCTAGATCCGTTTTTGTGTATAAAGTGTCACACTTGCCACGATGTGTGCGAGCCAGACTCTCTAAGCATCTCACCATCATATGAGATGGAGCAGTTTTTTGAGCCAAAAGTGATTGGGCTTATCAAGTTTCGTGTACGCAGATGCGATGAGTGCAACCTATTTTTCAGCTCAAACAGCGATGATAAACTCTGTTATAGATGTAGAGCCGAAGAGGACGAAGCAAGAGAACTTTGGGGCATAAAGGAGCCATACTAAATGATGAATGCAGCAAATGAGATCACCCACCAAACAAAGCTTTATGGCTTTATAGGCGTTGATGCGGGAGTTAGTCTTGTTAGCTCAAAGCTAAACAAGATCTTTAAAGCGGAGCAAAAAGATGCGATGATGATCCCACTAAATATAAGAGAAGATGACTACCATTTCACAGTAGCCAATATGAAAAACTCGCATGTAAATGGTGCTCTTATCTCAAAGGAGTTTAGCACCTCTAGCTTAGAAGTGCTAGATAGCATGAGTGAAGTGGTAGAAAAAAGCTCATACTATGACTTTGTACTTAGAGAAGATAAAAAACTCTACGGTGATGTGGTGCTTGTTAGATCTCTAGTGGATTATCTCTCCTCTTCTCGGCTTAAAAAAGTGGCACTTTTAGGTGTAACCAAACAAGCAAAGGCGTTTGGTCTGCTTGCTAGAGATCTACTAGATCTAAGTTACTTTAGCGACAACCTAGAAGATCTTATGAGCTTTAGCACCTCTCTAGGGTGCAAACAAGCAGATCTAAACCGTCTAGCTGATGGTATGAGCGTAGATCTAAGCGAGTTTGATGCGGTAGTAGATATGAGCGAGTTTAGCTCACTAGAGATGATCTCATCTTTAGCTAAGCAAAACTTTGATCTGCTACCTAAAAAGATGCTCTCACCTCTTAAGATCAGATCTAACGAACTAGGAGAGAGCTACTTTGGCTTTGAAGAGCAGTTGGAACTTTTGAGTAGGACTATTTATGAGTATCTTATGAGCAAAAATGAGCTTAGAGATGCACCAATGGGATTAAATTTTTAAGGAGGATTTATGAAAAAAGAGGATTTACAAGACTTAAGAGATGAGATCAATCGCTTTATGCAAGATCGATGCGTTAGCGATGAAGAGGGCAGATACAAAGAGGAAAATAACGAAGATGAGTTTGAGGATTTTGCTCCAATCTTTGTAGATGTGCTAAATGAGAAGCTACTCGCTCCTGCCCACAGTGGGGTCTATCTCTCAAGACTAGATCTAAAACGAGTAGCAGAAGCGATCGATGAGTCGATCCCTATCAAAGAGCGATCTAAGATGATCAAGACTCTATTTAGACACACCAACTCAAAAGAGTTTTTGAAAAATGCTTTTGATGAGTTTAAAAAGCATATCATTGCTCGTATCTACATCTATGAGGATCTTATGAGTGCTTTTCCATCATCAAGCTACGCTTTTAGCTCACATATAGAAAAAGCAAAAAAGATCCAAAAAGTCTTAGATACTATCGTAGAGGAGTTTGAAGAGATCGAACCAACAGATGATCCGATGCTTATATAGATCCTTGTAAGGATCTATTTGGCAAAGTAACCCAAAAGTGTGACACCCGCCTCCACTTTTGAGCCAAGAACTACACTAAGTCTTGAGCTTCTTTTTATGCGAACTCTTGTTAAGCCATTTAGCATATAGCCATAACGCGAACCCTGCTTTATGCTACTAGCTAGATCTACACTCACTGGCGAGATGGTCTGCTTTTGAAGATGCTCCACTTTTAGAGTATCGCCACTTTTACTACCAAAAACGATCTCAACTCGCTGTGCAAGCTTGTCAAAAAGCTTTGAGTTACTAAAAAGCTGAGCTCCCTTAGTCTCTTTTACCTCGATACTATCTGCATCTATGGGAGATCTAAGAAGTGCCACATCAAAACAACCACTCTCGATGCTTACAACATACTCATCACTAATCTCATCTTCTTCGATACCCACAACTACCCCATCAGCTGGTGAGAGCACAGATCCGCTCTCAAATAGTGAGATCTCTCTCTCAGGATTTCTAAAGACAAATATGAAAAATATAAGCACCAAAAATGCTAAAAATGAGAGCGTAGAAAAGCCCACCATATAAAAAAGTATATGCAAAGCGAGTGCACAAGCTACATACCTCCAACCCTCTTTGGCAATTGGTAGAAGATTACTTCTCATCTTGTTCTCCTTTTTTCTCATCTCTACTCGCCTCGTCTGCGTCCTCTTGAGACATTGTCGCATCTATCTTAAGTTCTGATGCTATATCATCTTCTATCTCCACAAGCTTAGACTCTATGCCATTGGCTCTTTCAAACTCAACTATGATCTCTTTGACCTCTTCGCCTGTGATATTCTCTTTTTTATAAAGAAGCTTGACTATCTCCTCGATAGCACCACTATACTCTCTAAGTCGCTCTAACACCGCTTGATAGCGTTCATCTAAGGTTTTACGGATAAAATCATCTATCGCCTCTGCCATCTTCTGACTATACTCTTTTTGGTTTTGAGCATATCCAGCACCCAAAAAGCTTGATCTTGACTTCTCAAGCACCATAAGCCCCGCAACATCACTCATACCATAAGTCTGAACCATCGCTTTTACGATATCTGTTGCTCTCTCAAGGTCATTTGCCGCACCTGTTGAGATCTCACCTATAAAGATCTGCTCAGCTGCTCGCCCACCAAGAAGCACATCAACCTCAGCTATAAGCTCATACTTTTGAGCCATAAACTTGTTCTCCTCAGGAGTGTTTAGTGTATATCCAAGAGCTGCAAGACCCCGTGGAACTATGGAGACTTTTGAGACTTTTTTAGCTCCACTTGTTGTCTCAGCGATAAGTGCATGCCCACTCTCATGGTAAGCTACGATCTTTTTCTCTTTTGGATTTATACGACGAGACTTTTTAGCAAGTCCAGCTAGTGCTCTCTCCACAGACTCATAAAAGTCCTTTTGTTTAACACTCTTTTGGCTTTTTCGCCCTGCTAAAAGTGCCGCTTCATTTACGATATTTGCTAGATCTGCTCCCGCAAGTCCCGCAGTAAGTCTTGCAACCTCTTCTAGATCTACATCATCAGAGATCTTAACGCCCTTCACATGCACTTTTAGTATCTTTATACGACCCTCGAAGTCTGGCTTATCGACAAGAACTTGACGATCAAATCTCCCTGGGCGAAGTAGAGCTTGATCTAGTATCTCTGGGCGGTTTGTAGCAGCTAGTATGATGATGGGCGTATCAGTGCCAAACCCGTCCATCTCCGCTAGTAGCTGGTTGAGTGTCTGCTCTCTCTCATCATTTCCACCCATCGAAGCACCAGCTAGACGGCTCTTTCCTATCGCATCTATCTCATCTATAAATATAATACTTGGAGCATCTTTTTTCGCCTGCTCAAATAGATCTCTAACCCTCGCAGCACCAACACCCACAAACATCTCTATAAAACTAGATCCTGTTACTGAGAAAAATGGCACACTCGCCTCACCAGCAACTGCCTTTGCGAGCAGGGTTTTACCTGTTCCGGGGCTTCCAACAAGTAGCACTCCTTTTGGGATCTTAGCACCGATCTCAACATATCTCTCAGGATTTTTCAAAAAATCAACGATCTCTTGAACCTCCTCTTTTGCCTCTTCAACCCCTGCTACATCAGCAAACTTTGTCTTTGGCTTCTCAGAGTTTATCATCTTTTTAGATCCACCAATCCCTAGCATTCCGCCGCCCATATTTCTCTGCATTCTGCTAGCAAAAAGCATCCAAAGACCCATTATTAAGAAAAATGGAAATAGCCAGCCAAACATCTCTGTAAACCAGTTTGTCTCACTAAAACCATCATACTCGATGCCATTAGCTTCTAGATCTCGCACAAGTGCGTCATCACCCCGTACGATCCTAGTGGTATAGATAGAGGCGTTATCTGCCCCATAAGCCCTTATATAACTCTGCCCAATCTCAACTTTTCTAAGAGCTTTTGACTCCACAAGTGACTTAAACTCAGAGTAGCTCACTTGACGAGATCTCTTTGAGCCCATCATCTCATCGCCACCGCCACCATCTTGCACCATCATCTTAAACACAAGTACGATAATGACTGAAAAGATGGCAAACGCAAGTAGCGGGTTTTGGTTAAAAAAGTTATTGTTGTTGTTTGATGGTGGTTTTTGCATATTAATCTCTCTTTTTTTTCAGAGCTAGTGTTACCCATTCGGCATCACTTAGCCTACTAACAAGCTCAAATTCTCCATAGTGTCTTAAAACTTTTTGCTCATATTTATCTAAGATGCCAGAGACTATCAAAATAGCATCATCTTTTAACACCTTTTTTATATCATTTGCTATAAAAACAAGCACATCAGCTACGATATTTGCAACTACTACATCATATTTGTCTGTCGCTTTATCGCATGATCCTAACCATAAACTATTTAGCTTCACACCGTTTATGGCTATATTTTTTTGACTATTTTCTATACTTAGCTCATCAGTATCGCAAGCATCAACAACCGCTCCTAGCTTAGTAGCCGCGATAGATAGTATAGAGCTTCCACACCCTATATCTAAAACTTTGTGATCTTTTTTAACATACTGAGCAATTGAGCGAAGCACCATCTGTGTAGTTGGGTGATGCCCCGTACCAAAAGCAAGCGAAGGATCTAAGACTATATTTATAGCTCCATCTTTTGGCTCACACCACGCAGGATATATATAAAACGGCTCCACTTCCACAGGCTCAATACTCTGCTCATAGGCCTTGATCCAGTCTCTGTTTTCTAGCTTTTTCTGCTCATACTCAAGCTCGATTCCAACTCCAAGAGCCTTACTTAGAGCCTCTCTAAACTGCTCCAACCCCCAAAGTATAGTATCTAGCTTATCTTCGCTTCTGATGATGAAGCCACTCTCATTCTCTTCAAAGCCAACAGGTAGAGTATCGGCTAAAAAATCACTAAAAAGCTCATGCTGAGAGGAGACTCTCACAACAGCTTCATAATAGTACTCTTGCATCACCCCTCGACGCCCATTACAGCTGCTAGTTTCTCCTTAAGTACCTGTGGAGTAAAAGGCTTAACTATGTAGTTGTTTACACCAGCTTTTAGTGCAGTGATCACCTCTGTTTTACCACCTTCTGTTGTTACCATTATGATAGGCATATCAGCAAATCTAGCATCGGCTCTAACCTTTTTAACAAGCTCTAAGCCGTTCATCTCTGGCATATTCCAGTCCGTTATAAGCATAGATATATCGCTATTTTTATCTAGCTGATTCCACCCCTCTATGCCATTCTCACCCTCTAGCACATCTTGATGACCAAGTCTAGCTAAGGTGTTTTTAATGATGCGACGCATTGTAGAACTATCATCAACCACAAGTAATTTCACAATGAAATCCTTTATTTTGTAAAATTATATTATTGCAACGATTTTATCTAAAAAATAGTTACATTACTATTAATATTGCTTTACCTAAAGCAATTACTATGCCATTTATACCAAAAGCTTAAACGCCAAAGCGAGATCTAACCTACCCTCATAATACGCCTTGCCAACTATAACGCCACCCACTTTTGAGCTAGATCTTAGTGCTTTGATATCATCTATATCTTTAACTCCGCCACTTGCGATGGTCTCAACACCGCTTGCATCGGCTATTGCTTCACTAAAGGGTATGTTTACACCACTTAGCGTGCCATCTCTTGAGACATCTGTGCAGATGATCGCCTCTACCCCACTTGAAGCGAACTCACGAGAAAGATCCACTGCTTTTATACTGCTAAGCTCACCCCAACCCTCAACAGCAACAAAACCATCTACCGCATCTATACCCACTGCGATAGGATATTTTGCCGCCATCTCTTTTACAAACTGCGGATCTCTTAGTGCAATAGAGCCAAGTATGATGCGATCAATCCCAACTTCTAGCATCTTTACTATGGTTGCCTCATCACGAATCCCACCACCAAGTTGCAGTTTTACACCACAATTTTGTCTGATCTTTACTATCTGCTCTAGGTTTTTTGGTTCACCTGCAAACGCACCATTTAGATCTACTATATGCACCCATTTAGCCCCCATCTGCTCAAACTTCCCCACAAGCTCCCACGGCTCATCTGAGTAGATCTTAGCACTATCCATAAGCCCTTTTGTTAGTCTAACGGCCTTGCCATCTTTTAGATCTATGGCGGGGTAAATCATCATCTGCACTCCTTTAGTTGTCACATTTTTAAAAACTACTGCTATGATTTCAAAATTATAACAGTACTTTGGTTAGTTTGCCATAAGAGGATCAGCGATGGGCTTTAGACTATTTTTACTACTTGAAAAGCTTCTAATGATCCTACCTCGCAAGCTCAGAAAAGGCATCTTTACCTCACTAGCTACCATCGCATACTACGCCTCAAAAAGATATAGAAGCATCGGTTTTACAAACTTAGATTTTGTATTTGGCGACACTCTAAGTTATGAGCAAAAAAGAGCGATAGTGAAGCATAGTTTTAGAAACTTGCTACTAAATTTCTACCACCTAATGGAGCTTAGGCACTCTTCGCCTGAGCAGATCACATCAAAAGTCACCATCAAAAACAAAGAGATCATAGATCGCATTCACGCCCAAAATAGAGCCATAATCTACATCACACCTCACTACTGTGCGTGGGAGCTAGGCGGAGCTAGCATAGGGCTACTTATAGAGCATCTCGCGGTTGTTTTTCGCAAGATGAAAAACCGCGACTTTGAGCAGTGGGTCATAGAGGCTAGAGAGCATTTTGGCAACAGCTCGCTTGAGAAAAGAGGAGTTGTAAAGCACCTCATCAAACTAGTAAAAGCCAAAAAAGCGATGGGCATACTCATAGATACCGCCATCAACAAAAACGAAGGGATTGAGGTTGATTTTATGGGCAAGAGGATCTTCCAAACCCCCTCACCTGCCTACTTAGCTAGAAAATATGACGCTGCTATCGTACCCATTACAATGACAAGTGAAGATGAAGAGCATTATGAGCTAACTTTTTTTGATGAGATCATCACCCCAAAAAGTGATGATGAAAAGCAAGATATACTAGAAGCTACTCAAAAACAAGCAAACTGGCTAGCCTCGCTAATACAAAGCGAGCCAAAGTTCTGGTTTTGGGTACATAGGCGTTTTAAGTATGAGTACCCTCACATCTACAAGCCTAAAAGTAAAAGTAGCTAAAAACGCTCCACACTATCGCACTACAAATCCCACCGACAACACCAGCTACAACATCATCAAACATCACGCCAACGCCACCTTTTGCCTCACGATCGATGCGTCCTATGATAGATGGTTTTGTGATGTCAAAGTAGCGAAAAAATGCAAAAGACATAAGCACTTGAGGTAAAAAACCACTTTGCCACTCCAAGATCTGATGCGTATATTCCACCCCAATAGCTGGGGCGATACTAAGAGCTAGCCACATACCTACAAACTCATCTATAACTATGCGTTTATCATCATGTATGCCACTTGTTTGCTCATATATGTTGATCTGCTTTATGGAGACCAAAAGTGTTAGTATCGCGAGCATAAAAAGAGCCTGTGCGTCTAAAAAATGAAGCACCGCCACACCCAAAATCATCGCCACTACACTCCCTGCCGTACCTGAGGCTTTTGGAGAGAGTCCGCTATAAAAACCTGTTATAAAAAACCATCTCATAGTAAACCTTTAAGTAAGTGAAGTAGTTTGGTAGAGCTTCATTAGCTCAAGGTAGAAGTCACTCTCTGAGCGTTCTCTTAAAAGCCCATCGGTTGGCAGTATGTCATAGTAGAGCTTCTCTAGGTTTGCAAAGCGATTTGGATAGAGTTTGGAGATGATAGCTGATGAGATCTCTTTTCGCACAAGTATAGTTGGCGGAAGTATGCCAAGCTCCAAAAGCTCCAAAATCGAAACAGAGTTGTATGAGATCTGATGATGCTGTCCATGCGGGCAGGTGTTTTTACTAACTAGCGTCGTGCACTTATCGCAGTAAACATACTCACTAGAGATGTTTATCTCTATGTCGATGCCAACTATACGATCAATGATCGATTTGTTAAGATTGCTATCATAAAACATACCAAGTCCAGCGTGATTTCGCCCAATAGTGAGGCGATCACACCCATAGTTTTTAGCAACTATCGCATCGATAATGATCTCATTGTATCCTGCAAAAAGGTAGCTATTTTCGAGTGGAACTATCACTACACGGTTTCTAGTTAAGAAGTTGTTTATAAAAAACTCCAATGACTCTTTTCTGATCTCATAAGAGAGATTTGTCTCAGTGTAGGGCTTAAGTAGAAATATAACAAGCAGATCTGTCTCATCTAAGGTTTGGCGAATAAGCTTCTCATGAGCACGGTGAAGCGGATTTGCACCCATCACAAGAGCGGTTGTTCTCTTAGCTCCTACAAGCCCTTTTGCATCATTTATGCGAGTTTGGTTTTGGTTTCTAGATCCATTTACTAACTCATACTCACCACTTACCGCCAAAGCTCCTAGTCTGCTAAAAGTTGCCTGAACACCTGGGTGAGTCGTGTCATTTGTCCCATAGATCTGCCTTATTCGATCCCGTGGATCTATGCTAAAAACCTCATCAACCTTGAGTGTAGCAAAAAGAGCATTATCAAAAAATATATCTACCTCATCGCCTCTTTTAAGCTCTTGTAAAACTTGCGAGTTTCGCTTACCCGCAGGAGCTAAAATAAGTGGAAAAGGAAAGCTTTTGCCATCATATAGTCCTGTGCGAAGTACCTCAAAACTCTGCTTCTCATTCATCAGTTTTGTAACAGGAAAAAGTAGCCCATCATGAAGCAACTCTAGTGCAGCAGCAGCCTCTTGATCTATAAAAAGAGTGCTATTTTTTCTTGAGGATATCATACTTTTTTCTCTTCTCCCAAAGACTTTTTCTGCTGATTCCTAGCTTTTTTGCAAGCTCCGTGTCAGGAAGTTTTTGCTGGTAGTTTATAACTATAAACTTCACATAATCCTCGATTGAGAGAATCTCGCCTTGATTAAACGCATTTGAGTCATTTTTGATCTCTAGCGTCTCATACTCCACATCTTCTATCTTGTCGTTACTTGAAACTATCGCTTTTTTACTAGCAATCAGTTCTAAAAACGGCTTTCTCTCACTCTTTTTTAAAACTCCAAAATCGGTTATGTATAGCAAAGTATTAGTAGCTGAGTTCTCTATATCTTGCATCGCTTTTGGCTCATTTAGCGAGATAAAGCAGATGGGCATATTTTTACTTTTTGCATATCTAAACGCCATCGCATCGGCATATTTTTGATAAGATGAGCTTATAAAAAGTGGTAGACTTACACTTTGTGGATCTAGCGAATCAACAAAAGATGAGAAGCTGTATTGCAAGTACTTCTCATACGCCTCGCTTCGCTTTTTTAGCTCATCAAAACTTTGATAGTGGTTTATCTTTCTAACAAGCTCCTCTATCATAAACGGCTTTAGTATATAGTCTTTTGCTCCCGCAGAGAGCGGTTTTGAGACTGTATCATTGCTGATGTATGAAACCATAAGTATCACTATGGAGTTGCTAAACGCCTCAACCACTGGCACAAAATCCTGCCCATTTATATTGGTAGATAGTAGTACCACATCACACTCACCTACACCCATCGCCTCCTTGGCCGATGTGTACATCTCACAAACATGCCCTAGCTCACTAAGCTTTGTTGCGATACTCTGAGCTAGATAAACCTCATTTTCAATAATCAATATTCTCAAATTTTAGTCCAGTCGAAATATTTTAGATTTGCCACAGCATAAACCGCAACGCCCTCGCCTCTACCGACAAAGCCGAGTTTTTCACTCGTGGTAGCTTTGATATTTGCTCTTTGCGGTGGAAGTCTAAGGATAGATCCTATAACCTCTCTCATACCCGCTTTATATTTTGATAGTTTTGGCTTCTCACAAGCGATACTTAGATCTACACCACTTACGCTAAAGCCGTAGTTGTGAAGCTTTGCTACTACTATCTTTAGCAACTCTTTTGAGTCTATATCTTTGTAGCGATCATCACTTGGTGGGAAAAGCTCGCCGATATCGCCCATACCAGCAGCACCTAAGAGTGCATCTATAAGTGCATGAAGTGCTACATCACCATCGCTATGGGCTTTAAAACCGTAGCTACTCTTGATCGCCATTCCACCTAAAAACATCTCGCCCTTACTATCAAAAGCGTGCACATCATAGCCAAAACCAGTTAGTATGTTAGAAGATGGGGATCTAAGGCATGAGATCTTTTTTAGATCACTTATGGTTGTGATCTTGTGAGCATCTTCGATCCCCTCTACAAAGTGCCTACTACCACCCTTCGCCACTATGGCACTACTCTCATCGGTGTACTCCACATCAGTAAGAAGAGCTTTTTTGAGCACTTCAGTTTTGGAGAGTTGCGGAGTTTGCACCACTTTTACAAGAGATCTATCGATGGTTTTGTTGTCATACACCACTGTATCTTGCAGACCAAGAGCTGGGACTATAACATCAGCTCTATTTTTTTGCGAGATGATAGAGCGTAAAAACTCCACATCTACGCAACTTCTAGCTATATCGCTCACTAGCACATGCTCGCTACTGATATGATCTAGTGCATTTTTAAGCGACTCCTGCCTAGAAGATCCGCCCTCTACATATATGAAGTCGCCAAAGTTTTTCATATATGCTATATCTGCACTTGAAGATGTGATGACTATCTTGTTGAAAAGTCCACTACTTTTAAACTTTTTGGCTACAAAATACCAAAGAGGATCCTCATCTACTCTTAGCCACTGCTTTTTAACATCTAACTTAAATCTGGTAGAACCGCCTGCTGCTAGGAGCACAAGTGATAGTTTTGACATTTAGCACCTCGCTTATTGTGTTACGAAATTATACACTATAAAATTATATTTATCTTGAAGTTTTTACAAACTTTATCCGCTGTTTAGATATTTTAATTTTAGATTAACTTTATTTGACTATATTTTCAGCCATTAGACAATTAGGAGTTTTTATGAGGAGCAAGTGGGTAGCAAAACGCCAAAATGACGAGGTCAGAACCCAAATGCACTACGCCAAAAAGGGGATCATCACCGAAGAGATGGAGTATGTTGCCAAGATAGAAGATCTAGATCCAGAACTAGTTAGAAGCGAGATCGCAAGAGGTAGGCTTATAATCCCCTCTAACATTAACCACACCAACCTAGAACCGATGGCAATAGGGCTTGCTGCAAGATGCAAGATCAACGCAAACATCGGTTCGTCCGCGATCGCAAGCGATGTACAAGATGAGATCGAGAAGATCCAAGTCTCACAGCACTACAAAGCTGATACTGCGATGGATCTCTCAACGGGCGGAGATCTTGATGAGATCAGGCGAGCAGTCATCGCCAACTCAAAGATCCCAATAGGCACGGTGCCGATCTACCAGATTTTGCACGATGTGGGCAACAAGATCGAAGATCTTAGCATCGATGTGATGCTTGAAGTTCTTGAGAGACAAGCTAAGCAGGGAGTGAGCTACTTCACTATCCATGCGGGCTTTTTGCTTGAGTTTATGCCACATATCGCAAAGCGAAAGATGGGTATAGTGAGTCGTGGCGGGAGTTTAATGGCAGCGTGGATGATGCACTACCATAGAGAGAACCCATTTTTCACAGCATATGATCAGATCTTAGATATCTGTGCAAAATATGATGTCGCACTCTCACTCGGTGACTCACTTCGCCCTGGGTGTTTAGCAGATGCGAGTGATGATGCTCAGCTAGGCGAGCTCAAAATTCTAGGAGATCTAACTCTTAGAGCATGGCAGAGAGATGTGCAGGTGATGATCGAAGGGCCTGGACATGTTCCGCTTAACCAGATTGAGCGAAATATGAAGATCCAACGCGAGCTTTGTCACGAAGCACCATTTTATATATTAGGTCCTCTTGTAACTGACATCGCGGCGGGTTATGATCATATAAGTTCTGCCATAGGTGCGGCGGTTGGTGGTTGGTATGGGGCTAGTATGCTCTGCTATGTAACGCCAAAAGAGCATCTAGGGCTTCCAAATGCTGAGGATGTTAGAGAGGGGATCATCGCCTATAAGATCGCCGCACACGCTGCTGATATCGCAAGAGGTCGCAAAGGTGCAAGAGATATAGATGATGAGATGAGTGATGCAAGGTATCGCTTTGATTGGAACAAACAGTTTGAGCTAGCACTCGATAGTGAGCGTGCTCGTGAGTACCACGATGAGACCCTCCCTCAAGAGGTATTTAAAGAGGCAGAGTTTTGCTCTATGTGTGGGCCGAAGTTTTGTTCATATAAGATCACGCAGACTCTGATGGACAATCCTGAGGGGATCCAACGCATCATCGATGAAGCAAAAGCAAAGGAGGCGATCTAGGCACACACTCTTGGTGCTTAGCACCAAAGCTTTAGAAGGCTATCTTTTTGGACTTGTTCAAAAAGATGGTAGCATCAATGGTGATGGGCCGAAGTTTTGTTCATATAAAATCACGCAGACTCTGATGGACAATCCTGAGGGGAAAGAGCGTATCATCGATGAAGCAAAAGCAAAGGAGGCGATCTGAATATAGATCATTTGAATTAAGACTAATTTTGTCCTATTTATGATAAGATTACAAAAAACTAAAAAAAGGAACTACTATATGACAAGAGAGAGCGTAGAGACGGCACTCTCAAAGGTACTATATCCTGGATTTACCAAAGATATAGTCACTTTTGGGTTTGTAAATAGCATAGAGATTAGTGGTAATGATGTTAGCTTTAATGTCGAGATCACATCTTCTGCACCAGAGGTAGCACAGCAGATCACAGATGATGCTACAAATGAGCTAAAAGCGATCGGTGCGGGAAATGTTAGCGTAAATATTAAAGCACCAAAGATGCCAGAAGCACCAAAACCAAAAAACAAAAACATAGCTCCACACATCAAAAACTTCTTGATGGTAAGCTCTGGAAAAGGTGGTGTTGGAAAGTCCACAACATCAGTAAATATTGCCATCTCCCTAGCAAAACAGGGTAAAAAAGTGGGCTTACTTGATGCTGATATCTATGGGCCAAATATCCCTAGAATGTTAGGTGTGGCCGATGTTAAACCAGAGATCAGTGGCAACAAGGTGATGCCTATAAAAGCTTATGGGATCGAGATGATGTCGATGGGTTCACTCATGGAAGAGGGTCAGTCACTCATCTGGAGAGGAGCTATGATAATGAAAGCAATCGAGCAGTTCCTACGCGACATACTATGGAGTGATCTAGATGTACTAGTTATCGACATGCCACCAGGGACGGGAGATGCACAACTAACCCTTGCTCAAAGTGTGCCTGTTACTGCTGGGATTACTGTTTCAACTCCACAAGCAGTCTCACTTGATGACTCAAAACGAAGCCTAGATATGTTTAAAAAACTAAATATCCCAATCGCAGGCATAGTAGAAAATATGAGTGGCTTCATAGCACCAGATACAGGCGTGGAGTATGACATATTTGGCAAGGGCACCACAAAGCCTATGGCAGATGAGTTTGGCACCAAAATCATCGCTGAGATCCCAATCGAGCCATCGATCCGCACAGGTGGTGATGAGGGTAAACCTATCAGCTTTGTAGCACCGCAGAGCGAAAGTGCAAAACGCTATATGGACGCAGCAGCAAGCATCTGGGCGACCATAGAAGCAGTAAATGCGGCTGGCGGAGCTAGCAATGATAGCGTCCAACCTACAACACCTCCAGGGGTTAGTGCTTGCAGTCAATGATCTAGCTTCTGCTAGATCATCTTCATATTAGGTATCACTTTTATAACGAAATTTCATATTTTTGTAATATAATTATACACAATCCAACCTATAAGGCTTTACAATGAGTATAAGATCACTTTATTTTAGAATGCGAATAGCCCACTATGCGGCAATGTTTGGCATAGCTATCAATATGATATTTTTTAGCGAATCAACCATCAGCATGGTTTTGCAAGGCATAATGATAGTTGCTTTAATGTTTCACGAGTATGATGAGAGAAGATGGGGAGTTTTGCTCTCTGAAGCGATGAACAGGGAGCTTCGTGAAATGGATCTAGAAAAAGATCTTGATATTGATACCTCCTATAACATCGAACTTGAAGAGGCTCTTAGCTCCATCTCCCGCTTTAAAAATAAGATCAGAAGTAGTGTTTCAGACATAAAGAGCGTGCAGGCTCAAAATATCAAGTATATTGAGCGTCTAAACAGTGTCAGAGTAGAATCGGGTGAGTTTAGCTCAAAAGAGGAGCAAATAGTCAATGACTCTATCAAAAGCTTCAACGAAACATCATCGATTTTAGGGCAGTTTTTAGATGGTATAGCACGCAATGAGGTGGGTATACAAAACGCACGCCACGAGCTAGACAAAAGTAAAAAAGAGCTTGAGATGCTAACTGAGATCATCGCAAAAGTACACTCTGCTGAAGCAGATCTACTAGAGGGCTTTAAGTCACTATCACAAAGTGCAAATGACTCAAAACAGATGATCGACACCATCTCAGAGATAGCCAACCAAACCAACCTGCTTGCTCTAAATGCCGCCATAGAGGCCGCTCGTGCAGGTGAGCATGGTAGAGGTTTTGCGGTAGTAGCTGATGAGGTTAGAAAACTAGCTGAAAATACCCAGTCAAACCTAGATGAGATAGACGCAGGCATCAAGATGATGCTTGAGTCAGTTGAGTCAAACTCCGCTATGGTAAATCAAAATTCTAACGAGATAGAGGAGCTAATCAACGCTTCAAACAAAACCAGAGATGGCATACTCTCTCTTGCTAGCATAATGGACGCAAACCTCAAAGAGTCTAGTATCATAGCAAATATGACCAAAACCATAGAAGAGAAGATCTCAACAGTTGCTACAAATATATCAAATATAGATGCAATGGGAGAAAAAAGAGCTATCCACTCTAGTGAGATATCTAGCGTATCAGATGGACTAAGAGCAAACTCTAAGCAACTAGATGGGAGTATTTTAACCCTATCAAAATAGGGTTAAAAGTTCTCGCCACTAAACATATCTGCTTTAAAGTGCACGATTTTATTTCTTCCTGTTTGCTTCGCCTCATATAGAGCTGTATCTGCAAACTTTATACACTTCCACACACTTGGAGCATCGGTTGGATAGCTCGATATACCTATACTTAGGGTCTTTTTGAAGCTCTCGCCATACCCAGCATCAAAGTTGAGTGAAGCAAAAGATGAGTGAATCTTACTAGCCACAATATCTATACCCTCTTCACTCGCATTGTAAAGCAGGATCAAAAACTCCTCTCCACCATAACGAATAGCAAGATCAGAGCTTCTAATGGACTCTTTTAGCACCTTAGATAGCTCAACTATAACACGATCTCCCATATCGTGACCATAAGTATCATTTACCATCTTGAAATAGTCCACATCGATCATCATAAATGTGTAGCTATCTTTATGCCTCTCTGCTTGAGACGCCATCTTATCTATAAACTCCTCCAAAAATCGGCGGTTGTACAGACCCGTCATACCATCACGAAGCGATGTATCTCGCAGTCGCTCCATAAGTATCTGCGACTCTATCACAGGTTTAGCCGCCTCAAGATAGTGCTTGATACTTGATATGTTTGACTTCATTTTGCAGATCTCATCTATATCTGTTGAGGTCATAGATACCACAAGTGAGACATCTTGACTGATGTTAAAAGGTATGCAGACATACTCCATACCATCATTAGCGTGACACGACTGACAGAGGTTTGGAAACTCTGTTGAGATTGTCACTATATCTGTTCGATGTGCTCTACAAAGCATCGCATCTTTATTTACCCTCTCAAAACAGATACTCTCACCCTCGCTAGAGTAGATAGCAGCTCGCTGATTTGTGGTGTTATTGACCTCGTAGATAGTGAAGCTTTTAGCACCATATTTATTTTTGATGATATCTACTAGACGGCTATAAACCTCCTCTTTTGAGCCATCATGCTCTATGGTTTTTTTAAACCTATATATATCTGAAAGCTCATCGATAATGCTTTTTGCCTCATGTAGCGGATCATCACCACGCACATCACCTCTACCTTGAGGTACAAAGGTGGCTAAGTTATGCTTGATCTCGCCAAACGCCTCTTGCATCTTAGCAAAGAGTGAGTTTAAGTGCTCTATAACAACTTTTGCTTCACCCTTCACATCTGTCAAAAACTTATGAGAAAAGTCCCCTCTGTACGCCTTTTCGATCCCTTGTTGCATATTTTCAAAGAGCCTTGCAAAAGGCGAGACATAGCGATTTACCAAAAACAGTGCTACAAATATAAAAAGCAGGTTGATCCCCGCGATCTTAAGCATAGTCATCATGCCACTTGTTCGCATATCGCTTATGTCAAACTCCATGCTGATGATGCCTAGAGTATCATCTCTACCAACATCATGGCAACTCATACAGTCAAGATTTTCTGCGGGGCTTGAAGCTTTATAGGGTATGGTTACTCTTAGAAGTGTTCTCTCAGCATTTTCGGTGATCTTTTGCTTAGTTACACCGCTAGCTAGAACCTCCTTGTCTATCTCATCTCTGATGGTTTCAGTAGATAACCCCTTGCCGTACTGCTTGGTTACATGATCGCTTCTTGCGATCCAAAGTGATCTGATCTCTTGATTGGAGGCTATGCGATCTAAAAAGTACTGCCTCTTATCCATCATACCATTTACCATGTGAGCAGTTAGCCCATCTCGTACTATATTTGCTATGGTGTATGATTTTTCTACCGCACTCTTGATGCCATAGTCTCTAAAATTGACTAAGATATTGGCTAAAGTTGCAACAGTTAGACCTAGAAGCATTACAGCTACTGCTATAAGTAGTTTGGATTTTGCTTGCATATCTCCTCTTTATAATCAGATCAAATATTTAAAATATTAGCAAATATAACCAAAAGTAAATAAATATTATTTTAAATCGTTAAAATTTACTCCACAGTGACACTTTTTGCTAGATTTCGTGGCATATCTACATCATTACCAAGTCTTATAGAGATCTCGAGTGCCAAAAGTTGCAAAGCGATCATCATCTCAAAAAACTCAAGCATATAGTGAGATGAGCTTTTTATGGCTATAAAATCATCTGCTTTTTCAAACTCCACCTGACTTATAGCACAGATGGTTGAGTCTCTTGCACTCAACTCTTCGACATTACTCTTTAGCTTATCATAGTGCAAGTGACGAGGCATAAGAGCTATGGTAAAAAGCTCTGGATCTGCTAGTGCGATAGGACCATGCTTCATCTCGCCCGCAGGGTATCCCTCCGCGTGTAGGTACGAGATCTCTTTAAGTTTTAGTGCACCCTCTAGTGCGAGTGGATAGAAGATATCTCGCCCTATAAAGAAAAATCCATGCCCATGCAAGTAGCGTTTTGAGAGCCTTTTTATGCGTTCATGCAGATCATCACTCACTGCGAGGTATTTTGGAGTTTCGCGAAGCAAAGTGGTGTGCTTTTTTAGCTCCTCTTTGCTCATAGATCTGCGAAGTTGTGCGATGTAGAGTGTGAGGATCCAAAGCACGATCACCTGCGTAGTAAAGGCTTTAGTCGAAGCTACACCCTTTTCTATGCCAGCTCTAGTTAGAAGTGAAGCATCACTAGATCTCACTATGCTTGAGTTGTCCACATTGCAAATCGCTAAACTCTTTAGTCCCGCTTTTTTTGCCATCTTGAGTGCTTCTAGTGTGTCGGCGGTCTCACCACTTTGTGAGATGACAACAAAGAGTGTGTTGGTACTAAGAAGCGGATCTTTGTATCTAAACTCACTTGCGATCTCAACACTTGTTTTTACTCTCGCAAATCGCTCCAAAAGGTATGAAGAGACAAGTGCCGCGTGGTATGATGTCCCACACGCACAGAGTTTGATCTCATCTATACCATCAAAAAAGCTCGCATCAAACTCATCAAAACTTACCTCACCATCGCCAACTCTGCCCATCATAGTATCTGCAACCACACTCGACTGCTCATAGATCTCCTTTTCCATAAAGTATCTAAAGCCATCTTTTTGAGCTTGAAGCTTATCTTTTGCCAGTGATTTGTAGACTATCTTTTTTAGCACTCCACCCTTTTCATACAGCATTACCTCACCATCTTTTGCCTCACCATACTCGCCATCTTCGAGATAATAGACGCTCTCGCACTGCCCAATGAGTGCCGCATCACTTGAAGCGAAGTAGATCTCACCATCGCTACTTTTTCCTATAATCATAGGTGAGCCATGTTTTGCAAAAAATATACTCCTCTCCTTGCTCTTAGATATAAGAAGCATCGCATAAGCCCCCTCAAGGCGAGAAAGCATACTCACATACGCCTCAAATGCGTCCTTTTTGTCCGCATGGATCTTCTCAAAAAGATGCACAATCACCTCTGTATCGGTTTGACTCAAAAAGCTCACGCCACTAGCTAAAAGCTCATTTTTTAGCTCACCATAGTTCTCGATGATACCATTGTGCACCACAAAAGAGCTATCGCCTAGATGCGGGTGAGCGTTGTTTTCACTCGGCTTCCCATGTGTCGCCCATCTTGTGTGAGCGATGCCTATGCTGAAGTTTTTTGTTGCAAAGCCTTTGGTTTTCTCCTCAAGGTTTACTAGCTTACCAACAGCTTTGAAGTATGAAAACTCACCATCTTCCAAAACCGCGATCCCCGCCGAATCATACCCTCTATACTCTAGCTCTCTTAGTCCAGAAATAAGGATCTCTTTACTCTCTTTTTTACCTATATAACCAACTATTCCGCACATAAATATTTCCTAAAATCTTTGCGTAATTATTGCATCTTATATATTAATATCAGCCTACTTAGGTATAATTGCGAAAAAACGAGATTGAAAATGTACCTTTTTACAAGCGAAGTAGTAAGTCCTGGACACCCTGACAAGTGTGCAGATATTATAGCAGATAGCATTGTAGATCGCCTGCTTATGGGCGATCCCTCCTCAAGAGTCGCCTCAGAAGTTTTTATAGCAGGCAAGCATGTCATCATCGGTGGCGAAGTTACATCAAAAACTAAGCTTAGCGAAGATGAGTATAAGAAGATCGTAAAAGATACATTAGCTAACATCGGCTACGATGGCAACTCGCACTTTAGCAGATCTGAGTGTTTGCACCCTGAAGATCTTCAGATCCAAGTGCTTCTAAATGCCCAATCACCCGACATCAACCAAGGGGTTGATCGTGAAGATGGCGAGATTGGAGCAGGTGATCAAGGTATAATGTTTGGTTATGCAGATTGTGAGAGCGATCTATTTATGCCAAGTGCCATAACTTACGCAAGAGTGCTTATGGAGAGGGTCTATGAGTACGCCAAAGCTAACCCTCACGAGCTAGGTGTGGATATAAAAACACAAGTTACAATAGATTATGGATCAAAAGCAAACTTTGATGCAGCAAAACCTCAAAAGATCCATACTATCGTGGTTTCTGCACCATGTGTTAGCTCTATGAGCATAGAGAGCGTAAGAGATCTGATCCGAGGACTCATCGACTCAGCGGGCTTGCCATCAGATCTCTACAACAAAGATGAGTGCACTGTCCATATAAACCCAACAGGCAAATATGTCTCCCACTCCCCACTTCACGACTCTGGACTCACTGGGCGAAAACTCATAGTCGATAGCTTTGGCGGTTACGCACCAATTGGTGGTGGAGCACAAAGCTCAAAAGACTACACAAAGGTGGATCGAAGCGGACTCTACGCTGCTAGATACATAGCAAAACATATAGTCGCATCTGGACTTGCTAAAAAAGCGGTGGTTCAGATCTCTTATGCCATAGGAGTGGCAAAGCCTGTTTCGGTTACAGTCGATACTCACAACACCACAGTTGATGGCATAGATGATGATCTGCTCTCAAAGTTTGTACAAGAAAATTTTGCTCTCACACCAAACTGGATCACTCGCAAGTTTGGACTAGATCGCCCCTCAAAAGAGAGCTTTTTATACGCAGATGTAGCAGCTCGTGGGCAAGTTGGGCAAGCTGATTATCCATGGGAACGCTTAGATAGTCTAGATCTATTTAGGGCACTACTAAAGTGAGAGATCTAAAACAAAAAGTAGCTAGTGGAAGTAGAGTTAGCTTTGATGAGGCACTAGCACTATATGATCTAGATCTATTTGAGTTGGCAGAACTAGCTCACGATATCCGCACCGCTCGCCACTCCAACAAAACATACTACAACATCAACCGCCACATAAACCCCACAAATGTGTGTGCAGATGTGTGCAAGTTTTGTGCTTATAGTGCATCACGCAAAAACCCAAACCAATACACTCTAAGCCATGAAGAGATCCTCTCCATCGCCGATGAGTCAAGCAAAAAAGATATAAAAGAGCTCCATATTGTCTCTGCTCACAACCCAAATGTAAGCCTAGAGTGGTATATGGGGATCTTTAAAAAACTAAAAGAAGCCCACCCATCGATGCACATCAAGGCATTAACTGCAGCGGAGGTGGACTTTTTGTCTCGTCACCACGGCTTAAGCTACGATGAGGTGCTAGATCTGATGGTAGAAAATGGTGTGGACTCTATGCCAGGGGGTGGAGCTGAGATCTTTGATGAGAAGGTGCGAGACTACATATGTAAAGGCAAAGTTAGCTCTTTGCAGTGGATAGAGATCCACCGTAAGTGGCATGAGAGGGGCAAAAAGAGCAACGCCACTATGCTTTTTGGGCATGTTGAAGAGAGATCTCACAGGGTAGATCATATGTTAAGGCTTCGAGAGTTGCAAGATGCTAGTGGCGGGTTAAACTGCTTTATACCACTTGTATATCAGACGCAAAACAACTACTTAAATGTCAAAAACCCCATTACCGCCGATGAGATCCTTCGCACCATAGCCATTAGTCGCATCGTACTAGACAACATAGATCACATAAAAGCCTACTGGGTCACATCGACTGTAAACCTCGCTCTTGTGGCTCAAGAGTTTGGAGCAGATGATCTTGATGGCACCATACAAAAGGAGTCCATCAACTCCGCAGCGGGTGCAAAAAGTGCAAATGGAATAGATCTTGCTGAGTTTAGGCAGCTCATCGTAAATAGCGGTTTTAACCCAATAGAGAGAGATAGCTTATATAATGAAATAGGATAGTTATGATAACATCAATCGATATAAAAAAGACACTTTTATATATATTTTTAGCTTTTATTTTTTCATTTGCTCTGCGACTAACTTGGTACTACACATTTAACACTTATGAGCCATTTTTACACAATGGCACACTCATGCTAACCACCAATGACTCATACTACTGGGCGGAGGGTGCGAGAGATCTTCTAGCAGGCTTTCATCAAGACAACGATCTCTCGCCTGTTCACAGATCAACTGCGATCTTTACCGCTTTTGTAGCACAGTTGATGCCTTTTTTCTCCCTAGAGAGTGTTATGCTATTTTTACCAGCTCTGCTCTCCTCCTTGATCGTTGTACCCATTATACTCATAGCTAGAAGCCTGCAAAACCTAGAGATGGGGCTTATCGCTGCACTTTTAGCCTCCATAGCCAACAGCTACTACAACCGCACCATGATGGGCTATTTGGACACCGATATGCTAAACATACTGCTTCCAGTGCTACTTATCTGGTCGCTAGTTTTAGCCATTAGAACCAACCACAACCGCTATCTTATCATCACCGCCATCGAGATTATCGCTTATAGATGGTGGTATCCGCAGAGTTACTCTTTAGAGTTTGCGTTTTTTGCTCTGCTTCTTTTTTATGTGCTAGTTTGGGATCGCAAAAATCTCTTTAACTACAAACTCTTAGCTATGATGGTAGTGGCTATGATGGGGGCAGATATATACATCAGATCTATCGCCTCGGTAGCTCTTTTTATACTATTTTTAGATAGACGATCTGATCGCTTCACACCGCACATATTAGGCGTTAGCGTACTAGTCTTTATCCTACTTGGTGGCATAAACCCTATACTGCATCAGCTAAACAACTATGTCTTTAGAGACTCAGTAGCTAAGGCTCAAGATGGTATGGGACTACACTTTTTTGAAGTTATGCAGACCATAAAAGAGGCGGGTAAGATCCCATTTGAGGCATTTGCAACTCGCATCAGCGGGCATACTATCACTTTTATAGTTTCACTGATAGGTTACGCCTACCTACTATATAGACACCGCATTATACTTCTAACCCTACCACTTCTTGGACTTGGGTTTTTAGCACTTAGCGGTGGACTTAGATTTACCATCTATGCAGTACCCGTACTTGCCATTGGCGTGGCGTTTCTCATAACCGAGATCGCAAGAAAGATGCCAACACCTAGACTAAAGTTTTTAAGTGCTACACTTCTAGCACTCCTAGTGCTTCTACCAAACATAACTCACATAGTGGACTACAAAGCACCTGTTGTATTTGCTCAAAGTGAAGTGAGCGTTTTAGATAACCTCAAAGAGATTGCCGATCGTGAAGACTATGCAGTAGCGTGGTGGGACTATGGCTATCCGATCCGCTACTTTAGTGATGTCAAAACCCTTATAGATGGTGGTAAACATAGCGGACACCACAACTTTGGCACTAGTTTTGTACTAACCTCACCTCAAGAGGTTGCTGCAAAGATGGCAAGGCTCGATGTAGAGTTTACCGAGCGAGGCTTTAAGCTAAAAGAGCAAGACAAAAACATTACGCTACACTCCACCATAGAGGAGATGACAAAATTTTATGGACTTAATGATACCAACGACTTTTTAACATCTTTGCAAACAGATATAGAACTACCTAAAAAAAGTAGAGATATCTACCTCTACTTGCCATATAGAATGCTAGATATATACCCAACCATTGAGGCGTTTAGTGCGTTAGATCTTATGAGTGGCAAGAGTCTAAAGAGATCTCTATTTTATGCAGCACCCACTTACAGACAAGAGGAACACCTTGTTAGACTTAGCTCAAGCATAACCTTTGATATGAAACAGGGCGTTGTTGTAATGAATGGCAAGGCTATTAAGGTTAGAAACTTTACAAGAACAAGATACACAGAAGATGGCAAACTTGTTAAAGAGGTAGACACAATCTCTCAAGATGGGGAGGTAAACATCATTTATATGGCTAGTCAAAATAGGTTTGTACTTCTTGATAACAGAGCGTACAACTCGCTCTATGTGAAGCTATTTATACTAGAGGAGTATGACACAAATCTCTTTGAGAGCGTCACACTAACCCCTAGTGCAAAGGTTTTTAAACTAAAGATCTAGTTAAAAAACACATCTACTCTTGACATTTGAGCATCTTTTATATATAATTCCACCCTCATAACAAAAAGTCCTGTTAGCTCAGCCGGTAGAGCATCTCCCTTTTAAGGAGGTGGCCGAAGGTTCGAATCCTTCACAGGACACCATTTGTGTGGCTCCATCGTCTAGCGGTCAGGATCCCAGGTTTTCATCCTGGTTACCGGAGTTCGAGTCTCCGTGGAGTCACCATCTTATCTATTAGCACAAAATCATCAAAGTTTTACACTATCAACACACACTAAAACAACTCTAGATCTACTTTACTACTGATAATAGTTATCTACATATAGATTACTTCGTCGCTTTGCTCCTCGTAATGACCCGCCCAACACACCTCACACCTCACACCTCACACCTCACACCTCACACCTCACACCTCACACCTCACACCTCAACTCTATTTATACACGGATTATTGTATATCTTATACTTTATAAAGTATTTAACACACTATATTACTATTTTTATATAAATTATCACCACTATTTTATACTTTTAAATATATATTTAAGTATAATTACCGTATATTTTCAGCTATGCAAACTGAAGATCTGTTCAATATACTTCACAACTCACTTGAGGCACAAAATAGGGGCAAAAAAATATCGCTAAAAGATATGGCATCTAAGCTTGGAATACCGATGAGAACCTACCAAGACTGGAGGCTAGGCAGGGCTAAACCACAAGCCGCTGCTATTGCTCTAAAAATGCTAGGCGAGTTAGAAGATGAAGAGATCATAAGAGCTGTTAGAAAGATAAATGAGGAGTAGTCTTGAGTAGTGCAACCAACCTAACACAACAAGAAAGAGAGGCATTAGATGAGCTTTTTTCATCGCTTGCTTACAACAAAAAAGCTCGCTTTAAAGCTAGTGGATACCTATCTATATTTGGCTCAAAGCAGATCGCTTCCTTTGCCAATGGCATAATAAAGAATACTAAAAATTCACTTAACTTAACAAAAAAGGGTGATTTTCTAAATTTTTTTAAAAAAAGAAGAAAAATTTAAGCAAATTGATTATAAAGTGTCTTTAGCTGAAATATTTTCTCGCTCAAAGTGCTAGGGCAAGAGGTATTTTCACAATCTCTACACTATAAAAGGTTGGTTTATGAATAAAGCAGAGTTCGTAGAACTAGTGCAAGCTAGTGGTAACTACAAGACAAAAGTAGAAGCAGAAGCGGCTATCAAAGCTTTCACAGGTGCTGTAACAGCAGCTCTAGTCAAAAAACAAAGCGTTTCACTAGTAGGTTTTGGAAGCTTTGAGACAGCTCTTCAAAAAGGCAAAAGTGGTAAAGTTCCTGGAACAAGTAAAACTTATACTACAAAAGATAAAATGGTTCCAAAATTTAAAGCTGGCAAAGGTCTAAAAGATCGCGTAGAAGCTGGCAAATAAGCAATTAAGTAGCTAACTACTACTCATCGCACTCTTGTGCGGTGAAACTACACTCACACTTTAACGCTTTTTCAAGCTTTAGCAAAAACTCATCTCTACTTATCTCTTTAGCTCCCATAGCAAGCAGATGAGGCGTACTTACTTGTGCATCTATAAAGCTAAAACCGTTTGAGCTTAGATGCTCTACTAAAAAAGCTAGCGAAGCTTTTGAGGCGTCACTTACTAGACTAAACATCGACTCTCCACAAAAAACTCCACCAACCACCACACCATAAAGCCCACCCACAAGCTTGCCACCCTCATAGCACTCCACACTATGAGCATGCCCTAGAGTGTGTAGCTCACCATAAGCATCTATCATCTCTGGTACTATCCATGACCCCTCTTGATCTCGCCTCTTTACTCTTGAGCAGTGTTGCACGACATCTTCAAAGTGCCTATCTAGCGAAAATGTAAACTTTTTCATACTCTTTTTTAAAGATCTACTAACCTTTAGATCACCTAGATCTAATACTAAACGAGGATCTACACTCCACCAAAGTATGGGATCACTCTTGCTATACCATGGAAATATACCGCTTCTATAAGCTCGTAAAACCCTAGTGGGGCTTAGATCTCCACCCCATGCAACGATCCCCTCACTAGAAGCAGATCTAGGATCTGGAAACTCGTAGTCAAAACGAGAGAGTCGTGGGATCATCATACAAAAACTAGCTCATTATTTTCTACCACGAGAGCTACTTTTGCAGCAGCTACGATCTTTTTAGCCACTATCAAAGAGCTGAGCTTTTTGGTGATATGCTCATATACAAACCGCTTGATCTCCCTTGCTCCCATCTCCTTTGAGTAGCTTCGTTTTGCCACAAACTCTAGCACCTCATCGCCAAATGTTAGATCTATCTTCTGATCTCTTAGCATTACGACAAGCTTTTTAAGCTCGATACTAGCTATCTCTTTGGCACTACCAAGATCCAAAAAGTTAAACCTAACTACCGCATCAAGGCGGTTTCTAAACTCTGGAGAAAAAAAGCTCTTTAGCTCCTCATCACTTGAGAGCGTCTCATCACTCCCAAACCCCATCACACCTCTCGCACTAGATCCAATATTTGAGGTCATTATGATGATCACATTTTGAAAATCGACCTTATATCCACTACTATCAGTTAGCGTCGCACTATCCATCACCTGCAAAAGAACATTGACTAGCTCTGGGTGAGCCTTCTCGATCTCATCTAGCAGTAACACAGAGTGCGGGTGCTTCTTGATCGCCTCACTAAGCAGTCCGCCCTGCTCAAACCCCACATAACCCGCAGGTGAGCCGATCAGTCTACTTACAGAGTGCTTCTCCATATATTCACTCATATCAAACCGCTCAAGATGCACTCCAAGCTCATCTGCTAAAGCTTTGCTTAGCTCGCTCTTGCCCACTCCTGTTGAGCCTACAAAAAGTAGCGATGCGACAGGCTTATGTGGCTCTCTAAGCCCCGCTTTTGAGACCTCGATCGCCTCCACAAGGGCATCTATCGCCTCATCTTGAGCAACTATCTTAGATCTAAGCCTCTCTTTAAGCCCCACCAAAGGCTCTTTACTACCCGCATCGATACTCACCCCTAGCATCTTCTGCAAAGCCTCTTGTACCTCTTTTTTGCCGATAGTTTTTTGCCTTTTATCACCTAGATGCACCCTCGCAGCACTTATGTCAAGCAGATCTATCGCCTTATCTGGCAAAAAACGATCGTTCATATAGCGTTTTGAGAGGCTCACCGCGGCTCTTAGTGCATCTTTGGTAAATCGCACCCCATGATGAGCCTCATAGCTAGGCTTTAGCCCCTCTAAGATCTTGAGTGTCACCTCACTGCTAGGCTCTAGCACTTCAACTTTGCTAAAACGCCTATTTAACGCCCTATCCTTCTCAAAACTAGATCTATACTCGCTAAAAGTAGTCGCCCCCATGCACCTAAGCTCACCACTTGCAAGTGATGGCTTTAGCATATTGGACGCATCAAGGCTTGAGCCACTCGTCTGCCCAGCTCCCACTATGGTGTGGATCTCATCAATAAAAAGCAGTGCATTACTCTTAGACTTTATCTCATCAACTACGCCTTTTAGTCGCTTCTCAAAGTCACCTCTATACTTCGTACCAGCTATAAGCAGTCCCATATCTAGCGAGTAGATCTCCATACCACTTAGCAGTTTTGGCACACGCTCATCAGCTACCATTTGAGCTAGTGCTTCAGCGATGGCACTCTTACCCACCCCCGCTTCACCCACCAAAATGGGGTTGTTTTTCTTCTTGCGACAAAGTATCTGCACCACCTGCTCAAGCTCCGCAACTCTACCTATAACGGGATCTAGCCTGCCATCTCTAGCTTTTTTACTTAGATCTTCGCAGTAAAGATCTAGCATAGACTCGCCTCTTAGCTCGCTATCTGCTTCATCGCTATGTGAGATCGCCTCAAGCACGCTTAGGTTATCCACGCCATAGTGCTCTAGGACATTGTAGGCATAGCTACCCGCCTGCTTACTCAAAAATGCCAGCAGATCGCCCACTCTCGCCTCATCTTGCGATGAACTATGCACATGAGCGATGATGTTATCAATAAGCTTTGCCACAAGAAAGCTCTGCGATGGAGTACTCCCCTCTACCCTTGCTATATCAGTGGAGATGTAGCTCTCCATAAGGGAGAGCATCTCTACGCTATCCCCTCCAAGTGCATCTATGATCTCGCTACCCTCTTTGGTGGCTAACACCTCATAAAATAGGTGCTCTAGCGTCACATACTCATGCGAAAGCTCCTTTGCTAGGTTGTATGCATTTTGCAAAACGCTTTGTAGACTCTGACTAAGCATCACACCTCCTCAACTATGGATCTAAGTGGAAAAGATGCCATTTTTGCAGCACTTTTCACCTCATCTGACTTAGTGAGGGCGATCTCATATGTGTAGATCCCACACACTCCCCTGCCCTCGTTATGCACCCTTAACATAATGGCTTTTGCCTCATCAAAACTCTTAGCAAAGATCCCCATAAGCACCTCCACAACGAACTCCATCGAGGTGTAGTCATCATTTAGCAACATAACTGCATACTCTTTTGGCGTCGCTATCTTAGTAGAGGCTTGCGTCTTACTTAGTGTTGCCATAGCTTTTGCTCCCATATATAGTGCTATAATTGTATCAAAAAGCGACCCAATGGCAAAAAAGATCTTCATCACCGCAACAAATACTAACATCGGCAAGACCTACACCGCTAAAAAAGTGCTTAGTGAGTTTGCCAGCAGAGGCTTTAGCATCGGCGTGCTAAAGCCCGTAGAAACGGGTGTAGATGAGCTTCCTAGCGATGCACTAGAGCTTTTTAGCTTAGCCAAAACACTAAATCCTAAGCTAAACACTCTAGATCTAAGCGATATAGTGCCTTTTACATTTACTGAGCCTATGGCACCGTTTGTGGCAAGCAGAGGCGAGGATCTAGATCTAGGCATCATTAAAAGTGCCATCACCAAACAAGAAGATCTATGCGATATACTCATCATAGAGGGAGCTGGTGGAGTGCTTGTACCCATCAACTTTGACTACACCATGCTAGATCTCGCACGCGAATTTTGTGACGCTACACTACTTGTCTCACACTGCAATCTTGGGTGCATAAATGACGCTATGCTTAGTAAAAATGCACTACAAGATCTACCTCATCAGCTTGTTTTTAACCCTAAAAACAGCTCAAAGGAGAGCTTTTTAGCCACCTCTAAGCCATATTTTGACGCCAAAGGCATAGAGACGCTTTTTGTAGATGATGATATTGCAAAAATATGTGACATTTTGTATAATTCAAAATAAAGAAGATCCATGAAGCACCTAATCTCCACAAAAGATCTAAGCATAGATGATGTAAATGAGCTACTTGACTCTGCAAGCAACTACCAAAATGGCGAGTTTGAGCCTATACTAAGCCACAAGATCATCATCACGCTATTTTTTGAAAACTCCACACGAACTAGAAGCTCCTTTGAAGTAGCAGCAAAACGCCTCGGTGCAAACATAGTCCACCTTGATGTAGCAAAAAGCTCCACCAAAAAGGGCGAAACACTCGTAGATACCGCAATGAACTTAGACTCTATGGTAGCAGATGCGATCATCGTTAGACACCAAAACTCGGGCGTACCTCGCATACTATCAAACCATGTAAAAGCTAGCATCTTAAACGCAGGCGATGGTGCTCACGCCCACCCTACGCAAGCACTTTTAGATCTATTTACCCTAAGAGAGCACTTTGGCGAGTTAAAAGGCAGACGCATCGCCATCGTGGGAGATATAAAAAACTCACGAGTCGCAAACTCAAACATAGATCTACTAACTCGCTTCGGGCTTGATGTCACGCTTGTAGCTCCACCGCAGTTTTTGCCAAAAACTTCGCTAAAAACCACTCACAACATAAACGACATCATAGGCAGAGTCGATGCCATTATGAGTCTTCGCACGCAAACTGAGAGGCATTCTAGCCAAACCTACGCATCGCTTAAAGATTATGCGAGTGACTTTTGCATCACAAAAGATCTCATAAAAGATGAAGATCTCATTATCCTCCACCCAGGTCCAGTGCATCGCAACATCGACATAAGCGATGAAGCATTAGCAGATCCTCGCTGTAAGGTGCTAAGACAAGTTAGCAATGGTGTGGCGATCCGCATGGCGGTTTTAAAGAAGCTACTCTCTTAGATGTTTGCTAAACTAAATGCCCTTGGTGCTGAGGGTAAGCCATTTTTGTGCATCATAGACTATAAAGCCACGAAAGTTATAGCTACACCTCTTGATGAGCTTAAAAAGCATGATATTGAGTTTGATCTTTTTAGTAAAAATAGACCTCACTCACATAAACTAAGCCACAAAGCAGAGAGTTTTGAGACCTACAAAGCAAAATTTGATCTAACGCAAGAGGAGATCAAAAAGGGCAACAGCTATCTACTAAACCTCACAACTAGCACGCCCATAGAGTGTGATCTTGATCTTAGGCAGATCTTTGATGTAGCAAACGCCCCCTACAAACTCCGCTACAAAGATGAGTTTGTCTGCTTCTCTCCAGAGAGTTTTATAACAATAGAAGATAACACCATAAGCACATTTCCCATGAAAGGCACTATAAAAGCAAGCCTAGAAAATGCTAAAGAGCTACTCTTAAATGACCCCAAAGAGCTAGCAGAGCACACAATGGTAGTAGATCTACTAAGAAACGATCTCTCAATGGTTGCAAGTGGCGTGAGAGTTGAAGCCTTTAGATCTATCTCAAAGGCGGGAGATCTACTGCAAACTAGCTCGCACATAAGTGGAACTCTTGAGCTAGAGTGGAGATCTAACATAGGAAGCATCTTACAAAAACTACTCCCTGCTGGAAGTATCAGCGGTACACCAAAACGAAAAACGCTCGGTATTATAGATCGCATCGAAGGGTATGATCGTGGGTTTTATAGCGGGATCTTTGGGGTGTTTGATGGCAAGAGCTTCCAAAGTGCGGTGATGATCCGCTTTATCGAAAAAGTGGATAACAAGACTGATGGTAGGCTAGTCTATAAAAGTGGCGGGGGCATCACCTTAGATAGTGATGCTTTTAGTGAGTATAACGAGATGATGGATAAGATTTATATATAACCTTCTATTATGCTTTTTTGCTAGTTACCATCAAAACTCTTATTGTTTGCAAATCAACCTCTTGTCACTTTTTTGTATCGACAAAAAAGTAACCAAAAAAGCTCGTGAGCTTGAACGATTTTGAGGAGACCTTTTCGCTCTTTGCTAAAAACCAAAAACTCGCTTCGCTCAAACAGTTCGGTTTTTTATACGCTCATCACTCAAAGATCTCAAGAACCTCAAAATCGATACGCTCACATTTACAAAACAACTGTTGGACAAAAACCGACACCGCAGGTGTCAAAGTACCAAGGGTACGAGAGCCTTCCGCTGAGGAAAACTCAGCGTTAGCGTAGCCAAGTGGAGCTTTGCTCCACTGGCGTATTTATATATAAATCATCAACTTCTTTATGCTAAAATCCCACAAACTTTCAAAGAGGTAATCATGTACAACAAAGAGTTAAACTTTTCGCTATGGGCGGACTTTATAGAGAGAGATTTTATAGCTACAAAACTTCGAAGCCTCATAGATAGTGGCGTAGTAAATGGTGCGACATCAAACCCAACCATCTTCAAAAACGCATTTAGCTCATCACAAGCTTACAAAAAAGATCTCCTAGATCTGCTTCATCTTAGCAAAAAAGAGCGTTATGAGAGCCTTGCTATCGCCGACATACAGCAAGCGTGTGACGCTCTTATGCCACTATTTGATGCAGATGATGATGGCTTTGTGAGCCTTGAGGTAGATCCAAACCTTTGCGATGATACCACCGCCACCATCAATGAGGCTAGACGCCTTTACAAAAGCATAGATAGAGCAAATGTGATGATCAAGATCCCAGCAACCAAGGCGGGCTATGAGGCGATGAGAGTGCTATCAAACGAGGGGATCTGCATAAATGCCACACTAATCTTTAAGAGCGATCAAGCACTAAAATGTGCAGATGCTCTCAAAAACTCCACTTCAAAACTAAATGTACTAAGCATTTTTGTTAGCAGGATAGATCGCATCTTAGATGAAAAACTAGCTCAACATAAGATTGAGCCATCGCTTAGCGGTATCTATAACGCTACTAAGATCTACTATGAAGTTGAAGCACTTGGACTTAAAAACACAAAAGTTCTATTTGCAAGCACAGGCGTCAAAGGTGACGCTCTACCACCTTGCTACTACATACAAAAGCTCCTCTTGCCAAACACCATAAACACCGCACCCATCGAGACCATAGATGCTTTTGTTGAGGGTGGAGACAAAAACTTAGTAGATCTTGCTTTCCCTGCAATGATTGATGAATATTTTGCTCTCTTAGCTAAAATAAATATAAACTTTGATAATATCTTAGATGAGCTAATTGCCGATGGTTTGGCACAGTTTAAAAAATCATTTCAAGAGATTATGGAGGTATTATGAGCCAGAAACAACAGAGTGCGTCAGTCGATATAAACTCGCTTACATTTGAGCAGTTAAAACGCATACGAAGCTATCTTGGCAAGCTGATCGAAGCAGGCGGAAGCGATCTACACATCAAAGCAAACAGCACCATTAGGGCTAGGATCAATGGCCGCATCGTCCCATTTTCAGGAAGCATACTAAGCTATGAAGAGGCGATGACCTTTGTCAAAGAGATACTTCGCGGTCGCTTTGGCGAGCTTGTAGAGAAAAAAGATGTCGATCTTGTCTATCAGTACGATGAGCGAAACCGCTTTAGGGTAAACATCTTTTTCCAGACCAATGGCCCGAGTGCGGTTTTTAGATATATCCCTATGGAGATCCCAACATTTGATAGTATGAACTACCCCGAGGTGATGCGAAAGTTCACTAAAGAAGAACGCGGGCTTGTGCTTGTAACTGGGGTAACAGGAAGTGGTAAATCAACCACACTAGCAGCGATGATCAATGAGATCAACAACCGCGATCAAAAGCACATCATAACCATAGAAGATCCTATCGAGTTTGTGCATAAAGATAGAAACTGCATCATCAACCAACGCTCTATCGGGCAAGATGCACTCACTTTTCAAAAGGCTCTAAGAGCCTCACTTAGGGAAGATCCAGACATCATTTTGGTGGGTGAGATGAGAGATCGTGAGACTGTGGAGCTAGCTCTTCATGCAGCTGACACGGGTCATTTAGTCTTTTCAACCCTACACACCATCGATGCTAGAGAGACAGTAAACCGCATAGTTGCGATGTTTCCAAGCGATGAGCAAAACCGCATAAGAGTCTCACTTGCAACAGTTCTAAAGGGTATAGTCTCACAAAGGCTAATCCCAACGGTCGATAACAAGCGAGTCGCTGCGTTTGAGATACTAGTTAAGACTCCAACTATCGAGAAGCTGATCTTAGAAAACCGCGACTATGAGATCCGCGATGTGATCGAAAAAGGGCGTGAGTACTATAAATCTCAAAGCTTCGATCAACACATCTTAGAGCTTTATGATGCGGGAGTTATCACAAAAGATAAAGCAAAAGAGTTTGCAACAAGCCCATCAGATCTAGAGCTAAAAATGAGTGGACTAAATCTAAACTCATCATCAACGCTTGGCAAAAAAGAGGCTAAAACTATAAGCAAAGATGAGGTTTTTGACCTAAAAGAGTAGATCTTTAGCAAGACTTTAGATAAAAAGAGCTAAACTACCAAACATTTTTTTAAGGAAACAGTAATGTTAGAAGGAATTATTAGAGAGAGTACTGGCAAAAAAGCTACAAAAGAGCTTCGCCGAGATGGTTATCTAATAGCAAACATTTATGCAAAAGGTTTAGAGAACATAAATGCTGCTTTTAAAGAGAACGAGTATATAAGAACAGTTAGAAACAAAAACACGCTAGCTTTTCCTATCAAAGTAGATGGCAAAGAGCTAAGCGTCGTTGTCCAATCTTACGAGACACACCCAGTAACTGATAGACTACTCCATGTAGATCTTATGGTTGCTCAAAAAGGTGTGCAGACTCACTACTTTATACCTATAAAAACAAAGGGTGACGCGATAGGTCTAAAAAACAAAGGTCTTGTTCACATAGCTAAAAAACGCCTTCGCGTAAAAGCTGCGATCGAGAATGTTCCAGATGCTATAACAGTAGATGTTACAAAAATGGATGTGGGTGACACTTTTCTAGTAAGAAACCTTGATCCAATCGCAAATGTTACCTTTACAGACGCAAGTCGCGTATCTATACTAAGCGTTATCAAAGCGAAATAGTATGCTAATCGTGGGTCTAGGTAACCCTGGATCTAAGTATGAGCTAACTCGTCACAACATAGGTTTTATGGTGATCGATGAGTTAGTTTCATCTACAAATGCCACAAAACTCTCCTATAAAAACGAAGAGCTTTATAAGCTTGGAAGTCACTTTTTACTCAAACCACAAACATTTATGAACCTCAGCGGAGAAGCTGTTAGAAGCATCATAAACTACTACAAAATAGAAGATGATCTCATAGTTATCCACGATGATCTAGATCTAAGCTTTGGCTCACTTCGCTTTAAGCGAGGCGGTGGAAGTGGCGGTCACAACGGGCTAAAGAGCATAGATACACTAGTGGGAAGCAACTACATAAGAGTGCGTCTAGGCATAGGTAAGCCTGAACATAGAGGCGAAGTGACAAGCCATGTACTAAGTAGCTTTAACCAAAATGAGCTACAATACCTAAAAGAGTGGATCGAACAAGCCTCTATCGCCACAAAGGAGCTTCTAAGCTCGCCTATGGAGGTGGTAAGCTCAAAATACACCATAAAAACAACTAGCGAGTAGAGATGGCATTTAACTATATAGCACTTCACTATCTTAAGTACTTTGCCATTATCCTCATCGCTTTAGTGCTATTTTTGGTCGGTTTTGACTACCTTGGAAGTGCTGAAAAGCTGGAGCTTTCGGCTAACTTGCTACTTATATATCTTGTGTATAAAGCTTTTTATGCCATAGATCTAGTCCTTCCGCTTGCTCTTGTTTTTGCTATGATCTCTACAAAAGTTGCTCTTGTTAGATCAAATGCTCTTATTTCACTCTACTCACTTGGCTACTCGCAAAGAGATCTGCTAAAACCCTTTATAGTCTCATCACTTGGTATCATAGCGATATTTATAGCACTTCATAGTCTTGGAAACTTCGCAAGAGCCGAAGAGTATGCCAAAAATATTCGCAACCACGCACAATACCTAAACCCATCAAAAGATCTATTTTTCACACACAAAAACCGCTTTGTCTATTTTGGAGAGCTTCTGCCACTTCAAGAGATCGCAAAAGATATAAGAGTTTTTACTCTAAAAGATGGCTCGCTAAAAGAGGTGATCATGGCAAAATCCGCCCGTTTTAAAGATAACCACTGGATCATCGCAGACGCAGATCTCATCATCAAACCAGATGATATCACCTCACCACAAGAAGGCATAGAGGTGCTTAAAGAAAAAGATCTCAAAATCCTTGAGGGCTTTAGACCAAAGATGCTAGATCAGATCTATGAGGGCAAAGTAAACTTCTCCATTGGTGACGCACTAGATGCCTACTTTTTGCTAAAAAATGAGGGCATAAACACCGACTATATAAAAAGCTCGCTCTATAAGATCTTTGTGCACCCATTTTTCGCCCCACTGCTTATAGTTATCATCTTCTTTTTTGTGCCCATTAGCCCCCGTTTTGCAAACCTTGCTATCTTTAGTTTTGTAGCTATTGGAGCTGCACTTGCTTCGTGGGCGGTTCTTTTTACACTAAGTGAGCTTGCGAGTCACAAAAGTTTATCAAGCGAGCTTGCTATACTTTTACCGACACTTTTTCTATTTATCATAGCAGTGTGGCAATACAAAAAACATCATACTTTTGAGTAGCAAAACTTAAAATAAGCACTTTTTGGTTAGAATATCTGCTAAAAAACAAAGAATAGTAGATGATCGACTTTAAAGCAGTAGCACAAGAGTACCAAACGCCACTTTACCTATATGATTTTGACTATATGAGAGAGCAGTTTCTTAGCCTAAAAGAGGCATTTAGAGCTAAAAAATCGCTCCTAGCTTACGCCATAAAAGCTAACTCAAACTTAAGTGTCATAAAACACTTCGCATCACTAGGAAGCGGGGCAGACTGTGTGAGTATCGGTGAAGTAAGAAGAGCCTTGCTTGCTGGTGTGCCTAGCTATAAGATCATATTTTCAGGTGTGGGCAAGAGCGATGATGAGATCCGCGAAGCCCTGCAAGCTGAGATACTCTACATAAATGTCGAGAGCGAAGCGGAGCTTTTGCGAGTTGAGATGATAGCAAGAGAGCTTAGCAAAAAAGCTCGCATAAGCATCAGAGTAAACCCAAACATAGATCCAAAAACCCACCCATACATCTCAACAGGACTGCACGATAATAAATTTGGTGTAGATCTGGATAGTGCCAAACGAATGTACATAAAAGCTAACAATAGTGACTTTTTAGATCCCATCGGGATACACTTTCACATAGGCTCACAGCTAACTAAGCTTGAGCCTATCTATGAGTCAAGCGTGATTGTAGCAGATCTTGTTAGATCGCTTCTAGCTCTTAAGATCGAGATCAAGTTTTTTGATATCGGTGGCGGACTTGGCGTGGTTTATGATGAAGAGAGCACGATAGATCCACGCGACTATGCTCAAGCGATCCTTAAAACTTTAACAGGTTTAGATGTCACCATAGTTTGTGAACCAGGGAGATACTTGAGTGCAAATGCGGGCTATTTTCTAACAAAAGTACTCTATGAGAAGCAAAATGGCAAAAAGCGATTTGTCATCGTAGATGGTGCGATGAATGACTTGCTTCGCCCATCACTCTATAACGCCTACCACAAGATCGAAGCAGTGGAGAAGACAGGCGAAGAGAGCCTTGCTGATGTAGTGGGGCCTGTGTGTGAGAGTGGCGACTTTTTTGCTAAAGATAGACTCTTGCCACGGCTTGAACACGGCGATCTGCTTGCTATACACTCCGCGGGAGCTTATGGCTTTGGTATGGGGAGCAACTACAACACAAGATCAAGATCTGCTGAGGTAGCACTAGAGGGTGGCAAAACTAGGCTAATTCGTCGCCGTGAGAGCTTTGAAGATCTTATAGCACTAGAGAGAGAGTTTATATGATCTACTTTATAGATGTGCAAGGAACGCTCATCAGTGACGAGGACAAAAGCCCCATAAATGGTGCGATAGAGTTCATAGATCACCTAAATGCCACATCTACGCCATATGTGATCATCACCAACAACACTAAACATAGCTCAAAGGATTTTTACAACTCTTTGGTGCAAAAGGGCTTTAACATACCACAAGATAGATACATAGATCCGCTGATGGTACTAGAGGAGAGCGTGCCAAAAGATGGTGTTGCGGCGTATGGTGCTAAGCAGTTTTTAACTACGCTAGAGAGTATGGGCTATGAGCTTAACTATACAGATCCAAAGAGCGTTTTGGTTGCTATAAAAGAGGATTTTGCAAGCGAAGAGTATGCACAGATGATAGAGTTTTTGCTTAGTGGATCTAAGCTTGTTGGTATGCACGAGACCTCACTTTATGCCAAAAACTCCAAACGCTACCCAGGGGTGGGGGCAATCCTTAAGATGCTAGAGTTTGCAACATCTTCAAGCTATGAGGTGGTGGGCAAACCTAGCGAGCTATTTTATGAAAAAGCTAAAGATCTCTCTGGAGCGAAAAGTTTTAGCGACATAACCATCATAAGTGATGATCCAAAGGGGGATCTTGAGGGTGCAAAAGCACTTGGTATGAGGTGCATCTTTGTCACAAGTGGTAAGTATAGAGATGCTAGCGAGATAGTGCCACACTTACGACTAAAACCAGATGCGGTGTATGCAGATCTAGGGGAGGTTTTGAAGAGTTTATGAAGAGTTTACAAGAGTGTAGAGATGCCATAGATCTGCTTGATGATGAGATACTAACACTGTTAAACCGCCGAATGAGCGTAGTTGAGGAGGTTGGTCGCATCAAAAACGCAAGTGGCGGTGCGATATATAGACCAGAGAGAGAAAAAGAGATCATCACCCGCCTAAGCAGACTCAGCAAAGAGCAAAGCGGAGCGTTAAATGAAAAGGCGATCGAGTCCATATTTTTAGAGATATTTGCAGTTGCTAGAAACTTAGAGCTTCCAGAGAGAGTGGCTTACCTCGGCCCTGAGGGGAGCTTCACCCATCAAGCAGCAGAGAGTCGCTTTGGTGCGATGAGCAACTACATCTCTCTTACTTCGATCTACTCGGTATTTGCAGCTCTTGAAGCAGGACGAGCGAAGTTTGGAGTAGTGCCCATTGAGAACTCACGAGATGGCATAGTTGGCGAGACGCTAGATCTGCTTGCTAGTAGCCATATCAAGATAGTAGCTGAGCTATATATGCCGATCCATATGTCATTTGCCACAAAAGCAAAAGATCTCTCAAGTATCAAGCGGATCTACTCCAAAGATAAGGGCTTTGGACAGTGCAAAGAGTTTCTAAATGAGCACGGCTTTTACAATGTAGAGCAGATCCCCGTTGAGTCCACCGCAAAAGCAGCGATCCTAGCTTCAAGCGATGAAAATGCAGCGGCGATCTGCTCGCATATAGCGGCAAAACTATATGGTGTGCCGATCCTTTTTGATCGTGTAGAAGATGAGATCGGATCTATGACAAGGTTTGTAATACTAAGTGACTTTAAAAACGAGATCTCAAATGAAGATAAAACCTCGGTACTTGTGAGGCTAAAAGACTCTATCAAGGCGGGGAGTTTGGTGCGATTTTTACAAACATTTGAGCAGGCAAATATAAACCTCTCTAAGATCGAATCTCGTCCATCAAAGGATAGGGGTGGTTTTGAGTACTGGTTTTTTATAGATTTTTATGGTCACATAGATGAGCCTCGCATCAAAGAGGTACTAGATAAGCATAAAAATGAAGTGACTTGGCTTGGAAGCTATGTCAAAGGAGAGAGCATTGAGATTTAGTAGCGTACTAGAGGGCATAAAAACCTACGAGGCGGGCAAACCCATAGAGCTAGTGGTGAGAGAGTTTGGCATAGATCCAAAAGATATCATCAAGCTTGCATCAAATGAGAACCCAAATGGGTGTAGCAAAAAGGTGATCGAAGCGGTGCAGAAAATCGTACCAAACATGGCACTCTACCCTGATGACTCGATGTTAAAGCTTAAAAACGCTCTTGCAAAGAGATTTGGCGTGCAAAATAGCAATATCATCATAGGTGCAGGAAGCGATCAAGTCATAGAGTTTTTGATCCATGCAAAAGCGAGTCAAAACTCTACTGTACTTATGAATAAGATCACATTTGCCATGTATGAGATCTACGCTAAACATGTGGGTGCTAAAGTCGTAAAGACCGACTCCACTCACCACGACCTAGCACAGTTTAGCTCGCTATACAAGGAGCATAAACCTAGTGTCATCTTTATATGCACACCAAACAACCCAACAGGCGATGTGCTGACTAAAAATGAGATCTACAACTTCCTAGATGGCATAGATAGCGACACTCTAGTGGTGATCGATGGGGCGTATCTTGAGTATGCTTCATATAAAGATAGCACAACTCACATAGATCCAGCTGATCTTATAGAGCGGTACAAAAATGTGATCTATCTTGGTACTTTTAGCAAGGCTTATGGGCTTGGTGGTATGCGTGTGGGTTATGGTATCGCAGATGAGACTATTATAAGCCAGCTCTATAAACTTCGCCCACCATTTAACATAACAACGCTCTCACTTGAAGCAGCAAGCGTAGCACTAGAAGATGAGGAGTTTGTACAAGACTCACTTAAGCAAAACTTTGAGCAGATGAGACGCTATGAGGATTTTGCAAAAGAGATGAGTTTGGATATAATTAAAAGCTATACAAATTTTGTGACTATCCTCTTTGATGACTCTAAAAGCTCCACTCACATCGCAGATGAGCTTCTAAAACGGGGTATGATAGTGCGAAACCTTGCGAGTTACTCTCTAAATGCGATCAGAGTGACTGTTGGTAAGCCTGAGCAAAACAGTAGATTTTTTGAACTTTTAAAAGAACAATTGTAGAGAACTAGATGGATTTTAAGGCACTATTTTTACAGCTATCATCGCTTTTTGCAAAGCTAACAAAACAGCAACGCATCATCATCACATCTGCGGTTGTTGGGATTGTTGGTTTTTTGGTGTTTCTCATCATATATAGCCAGAAAAAAGATGCTTCACAAAACTATGAGAAACTCTTTGATGCACTAAGCAGTGAAGATGCTGCAAAGGTAGTAGAGCAACTTGAAAAAGATAAGATCCCCTATGAAGTTAGTGGCAATAATGTCATAAGAGTGCCAAAAGAGGCACTCTACAAACAGCGAATCGCCATCGCATCTATGGGAATCCCTAAAAATCGTGGCGTAGGCTTTGAGCTATTTGACAAGCAGGAGTTTGGAGCAACTGCGTTTGATCAAAATGTCAAATATATCAGAGCCTTAGAGGGTGAGCTAACTCGCACCATAGAGTCACTTGAGCCAATACAGAGTGCCACAGTGAGCCTCGCCATACCAAAAGAGAGCCTCTTTATAGAAAAAAAGCTAAAACCGAGTGCCTCCATAGTGGTGCATCTGCGAGATGGAAGCTCGCTAAACTCTAAACAGATAAGAGGGATTAAAAATCTTGTCGCATCATCAGTTGCAGATCTTGATGTAGTTGCGGTAAACATAACCGATAGCCTAGGTATAACGCTAGGCGATGAAGATGAGATGGCTCAAATGGGTGATCTCTCAAACACTCAACTATCATACAAAGCCAAAGAGGAGGCGAAGCTTCAACGCAAAATCGTAGAGATGATCTCCCCTTTTGTGGGTGGTGATGAGAGTGTCGTAGCTCAAGTGACTATGGAGTTTGACTTCTCACAGCAGAGTATCACATCGGAGAAGTTTGACCCAGAGAGTGTTGTTAGAAGTGAGCAGACGAGCGAAGAGAAAAGAGAGGGTAGCTCACCTGCTCAAATAGGCGGAATCCCAGGGGCGGTGAGCAACATCGGCCCTGTGGAGGGTTTAGAAGATAACTCGGCCAACAAAGAACGCTATGAGAAGAGCACAGGTACTACAAACTATGAGATCGGCAAAACTGTCTCAACCATAAAAAGTGAGTTTGCAAGACTCAAACGCATCACCGCAGCAGTCGTAGTTGATGGCAAATATAAGCGACACATCGACACAGAGGGCAAAGCAAACGGCGAGCTAGAGTATGTGGCACTAAGTGAGAGCGAGCTAGATGCACTAGAGAGCCTAGTTAGCAGATCCATAGGCCTCAATGAAGCAAGAGGCGATCAAGTGAGTGTGAAAAACTTGCAGTTTAAAACACCATCACTAGATGCAAATGAGCAAAGAGTTGCAAAAGCCATAGACTTCTCAAAACGCTATATAGAGCCATTTTCAGATATACTTAAGTACTTAGTCTCACTTATAGTTCTGTATGTACTATACAAAAAAGTTATAGCTCCATTTGCCCAGAAGATGCTAGAAGATACAAAAGAAGAAGATGAGCATGGTGAAGCACTCATAGACTTTGGACTAGATGAGGATCAAGAGGATCTTGTCCAAAAGGCTCAAGCAGTGAGGAAGCGAGTAGAAGATCAGCTAGGAGTTGGCGAGGGCTTTAACGAAGATGAGCTAAAATATGATGTGATCATCGACAAGCTTAGACATATGGTAGAAGAGTCACCTGATTCTATGGCTCACCTTTTGCAAGCACTCCTTAGCGAGAGTGGTGATAGCAACAATAGGAGTTCATAATGGCACTAAATCAAATTCAGCAAGCAAGACTTGATGAGATGAGTATGGCAGAGAAGATCTCCATACTTCTGATGCAACTAGGCGAAGATCCAACGGCAGCTCTATTTTCACATATGCATGTAGATGCCATAACAGATATATCGCGTTTTATCGCTCAAAACAAGAGCGTAGAAAAGCCGATCGCCACTGCTATACTTGAGGAGTTTTACGCTATTTTCCAATCAGGGCAGTTTATAACCGCTGGCGGGTTTGAGTATGCAAAAGAGCTACTTTATCGCACCCTTGGACCAGAAGAGGCTAGAAGAGTGTTAGAAAAACTTACTCGTAGTATGCAAGATGGGCAAAATTTCGCCTATCTATCTAAGATCAAAGCTCAACAACTCTCTGACTTTATCATCAACGAACACCCACAAACTATTGCTCTTGTGCTTGCTCATATGGAAGCATCACAAGCTGCTGATACCTTGCAGTACTTCCCTGATGATCTGCGAAGTGAGGTCTCTATGAGAATGGCAAAACTTGGAGATATCTCACCATCTATCATCAAACGAGTCTCTGCGGTTTTAGAGTCTAAGCTTGAGTCACTTGCATCTTATAAGGTTGAAGTTGGTGGACCTCGTGCGGTTGCAGATATCTTCAACCGTCTTGGTGCAAAGGCGTCAAAAGAGACGCTTGCACGCATCGAAGAGCGAGATGAGGAGATGTCCACACTCATCAAAGAGCTTATGTTTACATTTGAAGATATAGGCAAAGTAGATAAAAATGCGATCATAGAGATCCTAAAAGCAGTCGATAAAAACGATCTAATGCTTGCACTCAAAAGTGCTCCTGATGAGCTAAAAGAGAAGTTCTTTAACTCAATGAGTGAGAGAGCCAAAGAGACGCTCATCGAAGAGATGCAGTTCTTGGGTGCTGTAAAGATGAAAGATGTCGAAACCGCACAAAGACGCATCGTAGATGTAGTAAATGCACTAGCTGAAGCAGGAACCATCGCTCTTGGAACCTCTAGCGAAGAAATGGTAGGATAACTTGGGTAAGATCATACAAAATAGCAACTCATCAAGCCATAATATTGACAAATACAACTTCCTAAATCTCCCTCTTGATGGCGATGCAAGCTCCCCTCAAAGAGTGACTTTAGAAGAGCCAAAACCGCTAATGAGTGAGGGGAGCGAGCTAGACTCATCATCACTCTCGCCTAGTTCTAAAGACTCACTCATAGAGTCTCTTCTAAAAAAAACAGATGAGATGAGCTCAAACTTCATCAAGTTGCAGATGAAACTAGAGCAGATGAGCGAAGATCACAAAAGCGAGCTAGCAAGAGCGACTCAAGAGGCGTTTGCAAATGGGCTTGAAGCGGGCAAAGAGGAGGCTAAAAGCGATGATGAGAGAGAGGTTTTGCAAACCATAGAGAGACTAAGTAGCTCTGTATCGATGCTTGAAGCTAGCTCTATGCAGTTTGAGAGTGCGTTAGTTAAGATGCAACAAGAGCTATCTAGTGTCGCTCTCGACATAGCAAAAGAGGTCATAAGCTCTGAAGTGTCGCAAAGCTCCACCGCCATCGCACTACGACTTGCCAAAAACATCATAGGCGAGCTAAGCGATGCCTCTAATATTACGCTAAAAGTTAGCCCAAAGGATTATAAACTCCTCGCTCACAAGCTAAGTGAGCTTAAAAAAGTAAAAGTTGAAGCTGACAAAATGGTCGCAGAGGGTGGAGTTATAGCACTAAGCGATACCTCAAATATCGATGCACAGATCATAAAACGCTTTGAAAAAGTTAAAAAGGTGGCACTAGGTGAATAGTATAGATATCAAATCCAAATCCATCAAAGAGCTAGAAGATCTAAGCTCCCGCATCAGATCTAGGATCTTAGAAGTTGTTAGTAAAAATGGCGGGCACCTCAGCTCATCGCTAGGCTCAACTGAGATTATACTTGCGATGCACAAAGTCTTTGATAGTAAAAAAGATCCATTTATATTTGATGTATCGCACCAATCTTATGCTCACAAGCTTGTCACAGGCAGATGGGAGGAGTTTAGCTCGCTTAGACGATTTGGCGGACTTAGTGGCTACACTAAGCCAAACGAGAGCGAAGATGACTACTTTATGGCGGGGCATAGCTCCACCTCTATATCGCTTGGCGTGGGAGCTGCAAAGGCGATAGATCTAAAGGGCGAAGATCGCATACCTGTGGTACTAATAGGTGATGGATCTATGACTGCTGGCATGGTTTATGAGGCACTAAATGAGCTAGGTGAGCGAAAATACCCGATGATCATCATCTTAAACGACAATGAGATGAGCATCGCAAAGCCAATAGGTGCGATTAGTAAGATGCTAAGCTCTGCGATGGCGAGTCCATTTTACCAGAGCTTTAAACGCCACACTGAAAACTTTGTCGATACCCTAGGTGAGGGTGCTCGCTACATCGCCAAACGCATGGAGGAGTCCATAAAGCTTATCACCCCAGGCATAATGTTTGAAGAGATGGGCATAGAGTATATAGGTCCTGTTGATGGGCATGATCTCGAAGCTCTTGTAGAGACGCTAAGCCTTGCTAAGGGTATGGGCAAGCCTGTTATAGTACATGCTCAAACCACCAAAGGCAAGGGGTATGAGATAGCCGAAGGGCAAGAGGAGAAGTGGCACGGCGTGGGGGCGTTTGATATAAAAACAGGAGCCATCAGCAAGACACAAGGGGTGCGAAGTGCTACGCAGATCTACTCAGAAGCACTTATGAATCTTGCCAAAACCAACCCAAAAGTGGTGGGTACTACCGCAGCTATGCCAAGTGGAACGGGGCTAAGCGAGCTTATAGAGAAGTTTCCTACCCGCTTTTGGGATGTCGCTATTGCTGAACAGCACGCAGTCACCTCGATGGCAGCACTGGCAAAAGAGGGATTTAAGCCATTTTGCACCATCTACTCAACATTTCTGCAACGAGGCTATGATCAAGTGATCCACGATGTGTGTCTGATGGATCTGCCTGTTGTTTTTGCACTCGATCGAGCGGGGATTGTGGGCGAAGATGGCGAGACTCATCAAGGGGCGTTTGATGTGAGTTTCCTTAGAGCCATACCAAATATGACGCTCTTTGCCCCACGAGATGAATCGAGCTTTTTTGAGGCAGTGAGCTTTGCAAGCAAGTTTAGCAAGCCCTGCTCTCTTCGCTACCCTAGAGGAGCTTTTATACTTGAAAATGGCACATTTAGATCAAGTGCGTTTGAGCTAGCAAAAGCGGATCTACTCATAGAGCGTGACTCTGACATACTCTTTGTTGGGTATGGCAACGGGGTTGGAAGAGCTTATGAGACACTAAAACTGATGGACGCAGATGTGGCACTTTTGGATCTTCGCTTTGTCAAGCCACTAGATGAGCAGATGCTTCTAAGCTTAGCCAAAAAGCACAAAAAATGGTTCATCTTTAGCGATAGTGCCAAAATGGGCGGAGTTGGATCGGCTATACTTGAGTGCCTTAGCTCAAATGGCGTAAAGGGCGTAGATCTAGTTAGTTTTGAGTATGAAGATAGCTTCATCACGCATGGCAAAACCTCGCTTGTTGAGGAGTCACTTGAGCTTTTAGCATCACAACTAGCACGAAGAGTCAAAAAATCTCTTGAGAGTAGTTAAAGAGAGTTTTATCGCCACCACCGAAGAGAGAGGCTCTAAGTTTATAGCTCATCTCTGTCCCTACGCGAAGTTTGAAACTCTTATGCACTCTCTTAAATCTACTCACCCAAAAGCGGTGCACTTCGTCTATGCCTACCGCTATATAAATGAGTTTGATCAGATCGTAGAGAACTCAAGCGATGATGGTGAGCCTCGTGGAACAAGTGGCAAACCCGCCCTATCTGCACTTGCAGGAGCAGATCTTGTAGATAGTGCGGTTATCGTAGTTCGCTACTTTGGTGGCACGAAACTTGGCACTGGCGGGCTTGTGCGAGCATATAGCAGTAGTGTAAATGCCGTCATTGATGTGGCAACTACGCACGAGTATAAAAAGGTGCAAACCGTAGTGTTAAAGTGTGGCTACGATGAGCTTAGAGTGGTTGAGTACACTCTTGAGCAAGAGAACATCAAAGTGACCAACAAGAGCTTTGATGAGGCGGTTTTACTGCACCTTGAGCTAAGTAGCGATGAGCTAGAGCATCTTAGATCTAAGCTTCCGCGAAGCGTAGATCTAAGCTAAGCTTTATAAGCCCTTATGAAGATAATCACATCTTCTAAGGTGTAGCTCTCGCACTCTATCTCTTTGATCCCCTCCTCTATCTCATCATCGCTAAAAGATCTAAGATCTGACATAAACCTAGATCTAAGCATAGCGTGCCACTCTTCTCGTGGCAGTTTAAAAGTAAAACTCTCACTCACAACCTCTACGCTAAACCCTGCAAGTCTTAGTTCTTCTACCATGATGTTATAGTCGGGTTGGTTTACATAAAACTGCTCTTTTGCTTTTTCAAATAACGGAAATCTAATCTCTTGGGGTCTTGTGTAGATAAGCAGTGCCCCGCCATCATCAATACTTGCAAACATCTTGCTAAAGAGCCTATCTCGATCCTCTATGTGGTGGATCACCTCTTTAAAAAGCACTTTGGAGTAACTAAGCGTAAAGCTAAAAGCATCACCACAGATGGTCTCAAAGCTTTTATAACTCCTTGCGGCACTACACATCTGCTCTTCAGGCTCTACGCAGTAGGACTTTTTAGGCTTAAAGCGAGTTGAGAGAAGATCTGTAAAAGTACCCGTTCCGCCTCCGATATCTACAAAAATATCGCTTGTTTTTAGATCTAAGTGCTTACCTATACGATCAACCGCCCACGCCTTGTACTCATCTGTAAAGCTCCAAAGCTTGTTAAACTTACTTGCTACTTGTTTATAATGCCCACTCATGATAGCCACACCACGCCAGCGTTCCTACCTGAGCCTTTGCCACAAGATCTATCTTTGCGGTAGGAGTAGTAGCGATCATCTGCACACGCCGTGCAACTTGGCAAAAACTCCAACTCGCTCACGCCCTCTAGTTGAGATCTTAAAATCGCATCGATGTCCAGAAAGATCTTAGATCCTCTTTTGATAAGTGCATACTCAAACCCTAGCTCTTTTGCCTCATCTGCCACTTCGCTTCCCACCTCATAACAGCATGACTTTATGCTTGAACCCACGCACACCACAAGATCGCTCCTCTTTGTGCCATACTCGCTTGCAAGTAGATCTATGGTGCAGGTGAGTATATTTTTAAACGCCCCCGCCCTTCCTGCATGAGCCACCGCTACGGCGTGATGAGTGGGATCGTAGAGTATGATAGGCGAGCAGTCCGCCACCATCACCATCAGTGGCACGCCTATGGCATCGCTCACCAGAGCATCGCAAGTTGGTGGAGTCTCAAAGTTGCCCTCATCTACCCTCACTACTACGCTAGAGTGGATCTGCTTCATATATGTTAAAGCTTCCCTCTTGTATCCCAAAGTGCGAGCGAGATCCTCATGGTTTTGAAGCACTCTTTTTTCATCATCGCCCACATGAAAAGCGAGGTTACCACTAGATCTGGTGGTAAATGCGTGGCTAAGTCCTCTAAAGCTAGATAGTTTTTTGCTATAATCGAAGTTCATATTTGTATTATAGGTAGAAAAAATGAATGCAAGCTTATACTCACCCACACTAAATGGCGACAATATAGAGGCAAAAAGAGCCGAGATCAAGAGCTTTTTTAACAACACATATGAACTTTTTGAGAAGGTATTTGAGCTACTAAAAGATGATAGCGTCTTTTACAAAAAATCCGAGCCAACCCGCCACCCGATGATCTTCTACTTTGGACACACTGCGACTTTTTATATAAACAAACTCATAGCTATGAAGATCATAGACAAACGCATAAATGCTGAGTTTGAGTCCATCTTTGCCGTAGGCGTCGATGAGATGAGTTGGGACGATCTGGAGTCTTCTAACTACAAATGGCCAAGTGTGCAGAGTGTAAGGGAGTATAGATCTGAGGTTAAAAGAGTGGTAAACGAGCTTATCGATACCATGCCACTAACACTTCCCATAACATGGGAAGATCCCGCGTGGATCGTGCTTATGGGGTGCGAGCATGAGCGGATCCACATAGAGACTTCGCTTGTGCTTCATCGCCAGATGCCACTAGAGCTTGTCAAAGATGTAGAGGAGTTTAAGATCTGCTCGCACGACTCTACGCCACCAGCAAATAGCCTCATTGAGGTTGATGGCGGAGTGGTAAAACTAGGCAAAGACCACTCGCATCACCTCTATGGGTGGGACAATGAGTATGGGAGTTATAGCGAGTCACTGCTAAGCTTCAAAGCGTCCAAATACCTCGTAAGCAACGCCGAGTTTATGGAGTTTGTGAAAAGTGGAGGATACGAAAAAAAAGAGTTTTGGGACGATGAGGGGAGAGAGTTTTTAAGCTCAAGCGGGGCTAAACACCCGCCATTTTGGGTAAAAAGCGGTGATGGCTTCAAGCTTCGCACCCTCTCAAAGCTAGTAGATCTACCACTTAGCCACCCTGTGGAGGTAAATGCCCTTGAAGCGGAGGCGTTTTGTCGCTACAAAAGCCAAAAAGATGGCATAACATACCGCCTGCCAAGTGAAACAGAACATATGCTTATGCTTGAGAGAAGTGGCTTTTTAGATGTGCCACACCTGCACAACTCACGGCTAAATGCCAACTTTTACCACTACTTTAGCTCAAGCCCCATCGATGAGTTTGGTTTTGGTGAGTTTTATGACCTACTAGGCAATGTGTGGCAGTGGAGTCGCACGCCTATTTTCGCACTTGATGGATTTAAGACTCACCCCGCTTATGATGACTTTACCACGCCCACATTTGATAACAAACATAGTCTCATACTAGGCTCATCGTGGGCAAGTAGTGGCAACCTCATACACAAACACTCCCGCTACGCCTTTAGAAAACACTTCTACCAGTTTGCGGGGTTTCGCTACGCGGTGAGCGAAAACCTAAGCGAGATAAAGGCGAGTTACTACGAAAACGATGAGGCTATCTCGCGATACATTGAGTTTGGTTATGGCGATGAGTATTTTGGGGTAAAAAACTTCGCCTGCGAAATGGCTCGCATCGCTGTAAGCTTCGCAGATAGAAGCTCAAAAGCACTCGATATTGGGTGTCTAGCAGGCAGAAGCACGCTTGAGCTTGCTCGCTACTTTGATGAGGTGGAGGGGGTAGACTACTCCGCTAGACTCATAGGCGTTGGCACTAGGTTTTTAGAGCAGAAAAAACTCGAGTACACCATCAAAACCGAGGGGGATCTAGTGGAGAGTAGATCGCTAGATCTAAGTGAGTTTGGCTACGAAGATCTAAGTAAGCGAGTCTCATTTTGGCAAGGAGATGCGTGCAACTTGAAGCCAAACTTCCACTCATACGACCTTGTGATGGCATCAAACCTCATCGACCGCCTCTATGATCCATTCCTATTTATAGATGAGATCAAAAAACGCATAAACACTGGCGGTGTGCTTATCATCAGCTCACCATACTCTCATCAAGAAAACTCCACCAAAAAAGAGCTATGGCTTGGCGGATTTATGCGTAATGGCAAAGAGGTAATAGCTTTAGAGACGCTTAAGAGTCTACTTGAAGATGAGTTTGAGCTACTACACACTGGGGATTTGGAGTTTGTGATCCGCGAAAGCTTGCGGGAGTTTAAGCATGGCATCTCAGAGGTAAGCGTATGGAAAAAACGCTCATAAGCTTTGCTACTTCGGCGGATAGATCTAGCACAAACGCCGAGAAGTACACAAAACGCCAAAGGCTCTTTGGAAGCGATGAGGTCATACCGCTTTGGGTGGCAGATATGGACTTAGACTCGCCTAGTTTTGTGCTAGAAGCGATTAGAAAAAGGCTAGATCACCCTATCTTAGGCTATGAAGAGATGCCACGAACTGCACTTGAAGCTCAAGCTAAGTGGCTCAAAAGACACCATGAGGTAGATCTGGACACTAAAGATCTGCTCTACTCGCCATCGGTGGTGGCAAGTATCAACACCGCCATAGAGGCGTTTAGCAGTCTAGGTGACGCGGTAGTGGTTCAAACCCCCGTCTATGCACCATTTTTCAAAAGTGTTACTTCGCTTGATAGAGTGGTGATCCATAACCCTCTAGTGCAAAAAGATGGCATCTACAAGATGAACTTAGAGGATCTAAAAGCTAGATGTGATGAAAAGACCAAACTTCTACTTCTCTGCTCTCCTCACAACCCCGTGGGCAGGGTATGGAGCGAAGATGAGCTAAATGATCTTGTAAACTTTTGTAGGGAGCGTCATATCATCATATTTAGTGATGAGGTGCACTGTGATCTAAGCTTTGCTAAGCACACTTCGCTTCTAAGCCTCGCCCCAGATATAGCCGTGTGTGCTTATGGTGTGGGCAAAACATTTAACCTCTCAGGGCTTGCCATAAGCACGCTTGCTATCAAAGATGCCTCTCTTTTGGAGCGGTTTTTAAAGGTTTACAACGCTAGACACTTTGGCTTTGGATCTCTGCTCTCACACACCGCCTTTGAGGTGGCTTACAGCAAGGGCGATGCGTGGCTAGAGCTACTGCTAGATCACATAAAAAGCAACTACGACGCTCTAGCAGATCTACTGCGTAACTCACCTATCAAACTAACCCCACTAGAGGGTACTTACCTTGCGTGGCTTGACTGCAGGGCACTTAAACTAAGCGATCGTGAGCTAAGAGCGTTTTTTACCTCTGCTGGACTTGGGTTAAGTGCAGGTACAAGCTTTGGCAGAGAGGGGAGTGGCTTTATGAGGCTAAATCTCGCCATCTCAAAAGAGGCGATGAGCGAGGTTTTAGCAAGACTCAAAAAGGCACTTTGTGATGGATAGAGATCTCTCTAAGATAGACTCATTTCTACAAAAGCACCATGCACTAAGCCTTGCTACTTTTGGCGATACCATAAGTGCTTGCACACTCTTTTATGTGTTTGACAAAACACAGCACAGCTTTGTAGTGGCAAGCGAAGCCTCCACCACTCACGCCAAAAATGTTACACAAAACCCAAAAGTTGCAGGCACTGTGGCACTAGAGACTAAGATAGTTGGTCGCATCAAGGGGGTGCAGTTTGGCGGTGAGATGTTTTTACTTGAAGATAGGGAGCTAAAACTGAGCTATTTTAGGGCATTTCCCTATGCACTAGCGATGAAGCCAACCCTTTGGCAGATCAAAGTAGAGCACTTCAAACTGACCGATAACAGGCTAGGTTTTGGCAAAAAGATCATTTGGCAGGCTCCTTTGGGCTAAAGTATGAGCACTCGCTCCCGCTACTTTTTTTCACCACCATCGAGGGGATCATCGCTGATTTGAACCCATACGCTTTGCAGCCGTGCGGGCGAGAACTCTCCCATGTCACAAAGTAGTAAACGCACCGCCTGCAATCTATCCTCTTCATTTTGCCTCACTTTAAGTGCTTATTTTAACATATTTGCTAAAATAGCTCAAATATTTTAGTGGATAGAAAAATGGATAAACTACTCATAATGCTCCAACTCCAAAATAGCCTAAATGACGCTACAAACGGCGAAAAATGGGTTAATGGGATCACCAAAAATAACAAAAAGATCAATTGGCGAAGATGTATCTATATGGAGTGTGCCGAGAGCGTAGATAGCTTTGCGTGGAAGCATTGGAAGGATATATCCAAAGAGCCAGATTGGCAAAACTTGCAGATCGAAGTGGTAGATATATGGCACTTTGTGATGAGTCTCGCCATCGAAGAGTATGCCAAAAACTCTAAAGGCTCGCTTGAGGAGATCGCTGGTTTTATCGCAGAAGCACCCTACTTTGAGGAGTTTTTAGTAAGCAGATCGGAGTTTGGAAGCGAGCAGAGTATCTTAGATCTCATCGAAGAGATGATGCTACTTGCACTAGATAAAAACTCATTAGATCTAGACAAGCTTTTTAGGGTATTTTTCACTCTTGCCTCACTTTGTAAGCTAGATCTAACTCAGCTCTACGCCCTATATATAGGCAAAAATATCCTCAATAAGTTTCGTCAAGACAACGGCTACAAAGATGGCTCATATATAAAGATCTGGGGCGGAAGCGAGGATAATGTCGTGATGCAAGATCTACTGCAAAAACGAAGTGATCTCTCACCTGATGAGCTATATGAGGAGCTAGCTAGAAGCTACTTTTCACTTACAAGAGGCAATTAGTTGTCCACCACCTTAGAGATCAAAGATCTAACATTTGGCTACTCAAAAGATAGGCTACTTTTTGAAGGACTTAGTCTCACTCTAAGGCGAGGCGAGATCAAAGCAGTAGTGGGCAAAAGCGGAGCTGGCAAAAGCACACTCTTTGAGCTAATACTTGGTAACCTCAAACCCATAAGTGGCACTATAACCACAAGCGAGTGTAGCGAGGTTTTTCAAGATCCCTACACCTCTTTTCACCCTAGTTATAGCATCATAGAGCAGATCAAAGATGTAGCAAGCCTAGAGAAGATGGAGCAGTTTTTGCCTAGTCTAGATCTAAGCCTAGATCTACTCTCAAAACTCCCGCACGAGCTATCAGGCGGGCAACTTCAACGCTCCTCTATACTTAGAGCTTTGCTGATGGATCGAAGCATTATGCTACTAGATGAGCCAACTTCTGCTCTCGATAACATCACCCAGCTAAACACGATGAAGATGCTTATTGCTCACCTTAAAACCTCATCGATGCTCATCATCACTCACGATCATGACTTAGCAAAGTGGTGTGCTGATGAGACCATAATTTTGATTTAAACAAAATCAAAGTACCATATAGGTTTACAAAAAGGCAGATCATGTACTCCGAAAAAGTTATCTCTGGATTTTTTATCATACTCGCTTTGACACTAAACTTTGGCTTTGTCTATGGCGATTTGCACAACTTAGAGCTTCATAGCAAATATGAGCTAATGGCAGCGATTGTGGTGAATCTCATCGCTACGACTATGAAACTAGGCGATAAGACGCAGATGGGCTCAGTCCTGCTTGCTACTAGCTTTGTTGCAGATATTCAGCTCATCGCATCGGCTCTTGTTTGGGGTGGATCTGCTATATTTATAAGCGAGATTACACCTGCGGTTGGAGCTACTATCATATCGCTTGCTGCTGGGGCATTGGTGGCAAATATCGTCTCAGTATTTCTCTTTATAGGCGAAACTTTGATGCTTAGAAGATAGCCACCACTTATGAATAAAAACGAAGCTAATATCTGGCTTTTTTTGCGTAAGATGCGAGTGCCTCTTTTGGTGCTTAACATCTTTCACGCCATTCCCGTAACTATCCTCTCACTCGTTCCCGCGATGGACGCAGATGGCAACGAGGTGAGCCTAAGCATATTTGATGCTATGTATATAGTCGCCTACACCATCACCACTACGGGCTTTGGCGAAGTGCCTTATGAGTTTACACAGCTTCAAAGATTTGTCATATTTTTAACCATCTACGGAGCAGTTCCTGCTTGGATCTTCTCGCTTGGTTATATGATCTCACTCTTTCAAGACAAGGCATTTATCTACGCGATCAAGCTCAACAACTTCACCCGTCAAGTCAAAAAACTAAAGCAGGACTTCATCATCATCTGCGGGTACAACAACACTAGCAGACTACTCATAGAGAGGCTCTTAGAAGATCGCATCTACCGCATAGTGGTGGTAGATAAAAACGCTCAAAAGATTGAGCAACTCGCCATGGAGTCCTACACCCCAACCATACCCGCTATCGTAGCAGATGCCTCGCAAACTGATGTGCTCAAATCAGCAGGCGTACTGCTACCAAACTGCAAGTTTGTTGTGACCATCTTTGATGATGATCAGCTAAACCTAAAAACCGCCGTTAGAGCACAGATCTTAAACAGCGAAATAAAGATCGTTGCCACATCTCTAACAAGGCAAGGCGAAGAGAACCTCATCAATATCGGCGTAGATCATGTAATAGATCCATTTGAGATCATAGCTAGTAAGATTAGCTTATCTTATAGATCACCTCACCTTTTTAACCTTCTAAACTGGATCAATGGCGGTAACCTCAACATAAGCAAAAATGACATCTTGCCAAAAGGCAAACATATCATATGTAGTGGTGGGCGTTTTGGGCTTGCTCTTAAGAGAGTCCTAGATGAGGAGAGGATCGAAAACGAGCTTATAGACATCAACAAAACCACCGCCCAAAAGCAGATCTCAGATAAAGAGCTACTTATAAAAGCTGGCATAAAAGAGTCTGAGTGCATCGTTGCAGGCACAAATGATGACGCCATAAACCTCTCCATCATCTCCACAGCTCGCAAGATCAACCCAGATATCTACACCATCGTTAGAGAAAACGATCTCGAAGAGCGAAGTATGTTCTCACACCTTAGAGTGCATAAAGTTTTCATACTAGATCGCATCTCTGCTCTTAGTGCTTACAACTTCATAGATCGCCCACTCGCCTTTAGATACATCTCTGCTCTAAAGCAAAAGAGTAACGCTGAGATAGAGAGACATCTACTAGATCTCATAAAAAACACCAACAAAAAGCCAGAACTTGTCCATATTCACATAGATCCATGCAACTCTTTTGCCCTTTGTGAGCTTCTAAAAAATGGCGAAAAAGTGACACTAAAAGATCTCATCATAGATCCACTCTCAAATGGCAAAAATATAGAAGTGGTGATTTTGGCGATTATGAAACATAGTGGCGAGTTTATCCTCTACCCTGCACTAGAGACTGAGCTATCTCTAGGCGACACTCTCCTTAGTGCGGGCACGCTTAGCTCACTAGATCAGCTAGATATGATCATAAACAACCACAACGAGCTATACTTTGCACTATATAAAAAAGAGATCTCGCATACACTCTTTACAAAGCTTAGATCTCTAAGAAAACCTAGCAAGCAGAGCAGTTGATAACGCAAAACCACCAGCAACAGCGATGATGGATCCAAAAGCATTTAGTGCAATACTAAGAGATGCTAGCATAAAGTGTGAAGATCCAAGCAGAACAAAACTCTCATAAGCAAATGCCGAGTATGTCGTAAATCCACCCAATAGACCTGTTGTCAAAAATAGCTTTAGCGGGTGTGAGTCAAAGAAACTATGCACAAATAGAGCCATCACTAGCCCCATCAGAAACCCACCTATAATATTTACACTAAGTGTTGCTAGAGGAAATGCCTGCAAGTAGCCTCGCTGACTCATCGCCTGCGATAACATATATCTACACACCGCACCAACAAATCCGCCACTACCGACTGCTATTATCTCTTGATAGCTCACGATCATAAGCCTCCTGCATCTCTTTTTGAAGCCGTCCTAGCCACTCTTTGTCATCTTTTTGTGCTCTAAATGATGGCAAAAAGATAGCCTTTATCTTGCCACTATGGTAGATCATATCTTTGGCATTGTAGTGCTTTGCAGTAGCAACAAAAACAACAGGTTGTACCACAAGAGAGTAGCTATCAGCTAACATTTTAGCACCGTTTTTAAATGGTAACATCTTGCCATCTCTTGCTCTTGTGCCCTCTGGAAACATCGCAATAACTCTTGAGGCATCTACTGCCTCTTTGGCATCTCGTAGCAACTTTACAAGTGAAGATTTGCTCTCGCGATCCACTGCTATATCTTTTGGAAGCTTTAGAGCAAGCCCAAAAAAGGGTATCTCAAAAAGCTCTTTTTTAGCCACCCATGTTATATCTCGCTTTGAGATAAGCTCCATCAGGGCGATATCTAGGTCACTCTGGTGGTTCATCAAGAAGATCTGAGCAGATGGATCTTCAACCCCGCTCACATCTACACCAAAAAAAGCGAGCTTTTGTATCATATTTGCCGCAAGTTTGCGACTGCTAGGGCGAGGCAAAAAGCGGTAAGTCGCTATCATAACCGCGAGCGAGAGTGCTATGACTAGTGTCGCATAGACCCAGCTAATGCGAGCAAATATCTTCATCTCTCACCCACCCTATACGAAGATCATCAAGGCGAACCTTAACCCAACCATTGATGCTTGACTCCTTGTTTAAGTAGCTCATCTCACCAAGCGTCTCAAAAACTGTACCATTGCTCATAGGAAGCAGATAGATGCTACTATCAGCAAGAACGCACACCTTTTTGATCCCAGACTCAAGGTAGTAGATATAACCCAAAAGCAGAAGTGCCACAAACAAGTAGAGATACTTTTTTCTAAAGATCGCCATCAAAAGTATAAGCCCAACCACCGCAAAAAGCAGGTAGATCTTGATCTTTTGATGTGACTGATCTATGGGCGTAATATCGCTTTGTGTAACGACGCGATCATCATCTACCACGATAGCTAAGTTTATATCTACAAAATCCTTTTTGATGGAGCTAAAGTAGCTAAAATTTAGCGTATCTATGCTCTTATCGATCACCGCATAGTAGGTGAGTCTAGCATTGCTATATGACTCATAGATAGACTCAATCCCCTGCTTAGCGACCCCACCGAGATAAAACGAGCCTATGTCACACCCTTTTGCAGAGGCAACAAGGACTATGATATTGCTCTTATTATCAAAGCTTGTCGCCTTATACTCCACAAGCTCAAACCTTGAAGCGACTATATTTGCAAAGTTTGCTTTTGGCTTAAAGTCAATCACCTCAACCTCGCCCAAAGATAGCCTAGTGGGCATAAACTCATTGCCATCAATATCTTGTGGGTATGCCACCACGACGGGCAGTTTTGCATCTAGATCATTTACCACAAATGTAAAAGTGTCATAAAAAAACTTGCTATCTTCACGCCTATCTGGCTTAGGTGAGACTAGCCTAACACCACTCTCATCTTCAAACTCATACCTTACATCTACCACACTTCTACTATATGGAAGCACCCTAATAGTAAGCTCAAACATACCACCTCTTACCACAGGAGCGATCTCTTTACTTAAGCTTAAGTGCATCACCTCGCTATCATAGTCGATCACCTCTTCGCTTAGATCATCTGCACCAAGCAAGCTTGATAGAAGCAAAATGGCAAAAAGTAGTTGTTTTAACCTAAAAGTCATTTTAGTTACTAAGTATGCGACTAAGCACCTCTTCATACGCCATCTTTAGCCCGCCTAGCCCTTGACGAAAGCGATCTTTATCTAGTTTCTCGCCACTTTTTGCGTCCCAAAAACGGCAATTATCTGGGCTTATCTCATCTATTAGTATGATATTACCACTGCTATCTTTTCCAAACTCAAGCTTAAAATCAACTAGATTTAGACCCTTCTGTGCAAAGTATGGCTTTAGTATGTCGTTGATCTCTCTTGCCACACGGCGGATCTTATCTAGCTCATCTTGATGCTTCACAAGCCCTAGTATGAGTGCGTGCTGATCATTGATCTTTGGATCTCCTAGTGCATCATTTTTGTAGTCAAACTCCACTAGCGTAAATGGCAACACTGTGCCATCAGCGATGCCTAGGTTTTTGCTAAGGCTTCCTGTTGCGATGTTACGAACGATCACCTCGATGAGGATCACATCTGCACGACGATGAAGCATATGGTTATCATCTAGCATACTCACAAAGTGCGTCTGGATCCCTCTGGCGTTTAGCAGTTTAAAAAGCTCAGTTGAGATCTTGTTGTTTAACGCCCCCTTGCCCTCTTCGCTAGACTTTTTTACGCCATTAAACGCGGTTAGATCGTCCTTAAACTCGCTGATAAGCAGATTAGCATCATCAGTGGTATATAGTTTTTTCGCCTTTCCCTCATACAGCAACTCTCTTTTTTGCATCTATTATCCTTGTGTAATTATCAGTGCTTTTAGTACATCTATGGCAGATTTTAACTGCATATCTTTTTGTATAGTCTCATCATCTATACTCTTTTTTGGATCTGCTTCACTCTTTTTCTCATCTTTGCTAACTTTTTGTAGCTCCTCTTCAAGATGCTTTTTTAGATCCGCCTCTTTTATGGCATACTCATTTTTCTGGCTCTTAACCTCTCCAGGAAAGACCTCTATATCGGGCTTTACACCCACTGCTTGGATCGTTCTACCACTTGGAAGATAGTATCTTGCAATGGTTAGCTTTAGTGCCTCTTCATCATTTACAGGAAGTACCATCTGTACACTACCTTTGCCAAATGTGTTTTGCCCCACAAGCACAGCACGCCCTAGATCTTGCAGTGCCCCACTTACGATCTCGCTCGCACTCGCACTCCCGCCATTTATGAGCACCACAAGAGGAACTTTTGTAAGAGTAGTACTTGCCTTTGCCTTGTAGCTCTCCTCATCACTCTTTTTGCGACCCTTTTGCGAGACTATATCTCCCTCATCAACAAACAGATCTACTAACCCCACAGACTGATCCAAAAGACCTCCAGGGTTATTTCGCAGATCTAGTATTATCCCTTTTGTGGTTTTTTTTCTCTCTTTTATAGCTTTTGAAACCTCTGAGACTACCTTTTTATCGAAGTTTGCAACCCTTATATATTGTATATCTTCGCCTATGCTCTTAGCGTGAACTGACTCCACTTTTATGATATCTCGCTTCATGGCGATCTCAAGTGGCTTGCTCTCGCCCTCTCTTACCACAGTTAGCTCTATGGCATCTCCAGCTTTACCTCGCATCAGCGAAACTGCCTCATCTATGGTCATATTTAGAGTCGATTTTTTATCTATGCGAAGTATAATATCACCCGCTTTGATCCCCGCTCTGTACGCTGGCGTATCATCTATGGGTGAGATAACACTCAGTGCTCCATCTTTGATCCCCACAGTGATGCCAAGCCCGCCAAACTCCCCGCTAGTCTGCTCTCTTAAGCTTTTGTACTCATCTTTTTTAAGGTAAGTTGAGTGAGCATCGATGTTAGCAAGAAGCCCCTCAAGCGACTTGTTTATAAGCTCCTCGATAGAGACATCATCGACATTGTACTGCTCAACTATATCGATCACTCTGGAAAATTTCGCAAGAGCTTCAAGGCGACTCATCTCACTTTTTGGCTCTTTTTTATCATTTGCTACATCAGTGGCAAGAAGTGTGGAGGAGAAAAGAGCAAAAAGAGCAAGTGCCGCCGAGACAAAACCGAGTGTTATAAATTTTCTATTTTTCATTATCTATCCTAAAACAAAGCGACATTATATAGAAAAAGATCTTTAATTAAAAACAAAATATTGATCTACACTAACGAAGCGTTAAAATATCTCCACTATAATATCATAAAAATAAACTACAACAGAGGTTTTATATGAATATCAAAGAGTTTTTAAGCCAAGATCACTCAAGCTGTGATGAGCTTTTTGCATCGATGGAAGATGCAGTTGCAGCGGATATCTCTAGTGCAAAAGAGGCGTTTGTAGCCTTTAGAGACGCCACAGAGAGGCACTTTCAGATGGAAGAGAGAGTTATGTTTTTAGAGTTTGAGCAAAAAACAGGTATGAGTGAAGGACCAACCGCTGTTATGCGACACGAGCACACTCAAATGAGATCTCTCATGGAAGATATGGCAAAAGCGATCGAAGCAAAAGATAGTGACAAGTTTTTTGGATCAAGCGAAACTCTGATGATACTTATGCAACAACACAACATGAAAGAGGAGCAGATGCTCTACACTATGGCACAGCAACACCTAAGTGCCGAAGCACCACGCATAGTTGAGATGATGAGCTCTATGGTGGTTGAGGCTTAGAGATGAACTATCAAGGTTTATCGGTCGATCAAGCACCACCCATTTCGATCCCGTTTCGCTTCTTTCTTAGTGCACCTATCTTTGGCATTATTGCGGGGCTTCTCATCTTAAGTGGAAGCGTAGATGAGCTTATTAGTCGCTACTCACCGCTTACCATAGCCATCACCCATGCCGTTGCCATCGGGGTTTTGAGCCTCACTATGTTTGGAGCACTCTTTCAGATGCTACCCGTTTTAGCAGGTGTTTCGATCCCAAAACAGTCGCTTTTTGCTAAGATCTCTCACTCTAGTATCATAGTAGGTCTTTTGCTTATGCTAGCGGGGTTTTTATCATCTAGCAAACTACTACTACCCGCCTCACTTCTACTTGGTATCGGCTTTATGAGCACTATACTACCTATGCTTTATGCTTTTAGAAAGGTCATAAACATCACCGCAAGCGTAAGGGCGATGATCACAAGCCTTATCTTTGCACTACTTATCACGCTTATGGGTATGCATCTACTCGCCTCACACGGACTTGGGAACTTTTCCGCCTCACATATGCTTTTTGCCAATATCCACAGCGTCTGGGCGATCTTTGGCTTTGCTGGACCACTCATTATAGGCGTAGCGTTTCATATACTTCCGATGTTTTATGTCGCACCTAGATTTAAACGCTTCTGCAAACAAAAAGTGGTCTGGCTTATCACATTTGGACTCATCTTGTGGCTTATTTTAAACATCGCCCTGCCATCATACAGCTGGATAGCAAAAGCATGGGTGGCGATGTTTTTCTGGGCATTCTCCACAACTGTGTTTTTAAAGATGAGATCTCGCAGAAGACCCACAAGCGATGTCACAGTTTACTACTGGATAAGTGCCTCTATCTTTATGACGCTTGGCACTTTTGCGTGGGTTTTTGATGATCTATTTGATGAGCAGTATATAGTCTTAGTCTCGATCCTTATCGGCGGAGGCTTTATCTTCTCTATCGTTCAAGGTATGCTCTATAAGATCGTCCCTTTTCTAGCGTGGTTTCACCTAAATGCTAGAGGCTATATGAGTATCCCAACACTTCACGATATGGTGGATAGAAGGGTTGCAAAATGGCAGTTTTTCCTATATATATTTTCACTTATTGGCTTTATATTTAGCTTCCTATTGCCAACTATTTTGCCACTATTTGCTCTTAGTTTTATGGTAAGTATGGCTCTTTTAGAGTATAATCTCATCAAAATTGCACTACTTTATGCTCGCATAAGCAAGACAAAACCAGATTTTGATATGAGTGCATTTGCTTAGATAGAGGTTTGATGAAAAACATAGTTCTTATCGGTTTCATGGGGGTTGGCAAAGGCACCATCGCTAGAGAGATCATAAAACATAGTGATCTCATCTCCATAGATACTGATGATCTTATAGAGAGCATGGAGAACCGCTCCATCAAGGAGATCTTTGAGGTTGAGGGAGAGGCGTACTTTAGAGATCTAGAGTCAAGAGTGGCAAAATGGCTACAAAAGAGCGTCAAAAATAGCCTCATCTCAACAGGCGGTGGCTTTTTTAAGCAGAAAAATCTAAAAGAGATTGGGACTATTGTACTACTAGACTCTCCATTTGAGGAGATCATAAAGCGGATCAAAGCTCACCCAAATGCTGAAAAAAAGCTCAAAAAACGCCCTCTTTTAGCAGATCTAACAAAAGCAAAAGCGTTACATGATGAGAGACTACCTCAATACAAAAAAGTAGCAGATATCATCATAGATGTTACAGACAAAAGTGCAAAAAAGTGTGCCAAAGAGATTCTTACAAAGGTTACAAAATGAAAAAACTCACCCTACTTCTACTACTGTTTTGCTCCATGCTATTTTCAAGCCAGATCAACTGGGCTAGTGACTACCAAAGTGCACTCGACAAAGCACAAAAAGAGCAAAAACCCATAATGTTTGTTATCTCAAAACATGAGTGCAGATACTGCATCAAGCTCAAAAGTGAGACTCTCGCAGATGAGGGGATCATAAAAGAGCTAAATAGTGACTTCGTGCCCCTCATAGCACACTTTGATGATGGCGACTATGTACCAAGTGAGCTTTTTACACCTGGTGTACCTGCGATCTGGTTTTTACTTCCTGATGGCAGACCGATGTACCAGCCACTTATGGGTGCGGTGGAGATCCCATACCTAAAAGAGGCTCTCTCAATCGTAAAAGAGAGTATAGATGAATATTAAGAGAGTATTATGTTATATATAAATAGCAGTGATGAAAACTTCTCAAAAGCATTTGATGAGCTGATGGGTCGTGGCAAAGTCGATATAGATCAAGTAAGCAAAATAGTCAAAGATCTCATAGATGAGATTAGGCAAGATGGCGATAATGCACTAGCAAAGCACATAGATAAGTTTGATAAGTGGCAACTTAGTAGCACCAAAGATCTAAGCATAGATCCAGATCTAATGGCAAAAGCTTATAAAAACCTAGATGAAAAGCTAAAAGCCTCACTTCATCTAGCATACGATCGCATAAAAGCGTACCACGAAAAACAGCTGCCAAAAAGCTGGCTAGACTTTGAGCCAAATGGTACCATACTTGGGCAAAAGGTTAGTGCGGTTGATCGAGCAGGTCTCTACATACCTGGGGGCAAAGCAGCATACCCATCTTCACTACTTATGAATGCGATCCCCGCCATAGTTGCGGGCGTAGAGGAGATAGTAGTTTGTACTCCAACTCCACAAAATGAGCCAAATGAGCTACTCTTAGCTGCACTTCACCTCTGCGGCATCAAAAAAGCTTTCAAAGTAGGTGGAGCGAGTGCGATTGCGGCTATGGCTTATGGAACAGCAAGCATTCCAAAAGTCGATGTCATCACAGGGCCGGGCAATATCTTTGTAGCAACTGCTAAAAAGATGGTTTTTGGCGATGTAAATATTGACATGATCGCAGGTCCTAGCGAGATCGGCATACTTGCAGATGAGAGTGCAAACGCCTCGCACATAGCCATAGATCTACTATCTCAAGCAGAGCATGATGAGATGGCAAGTAGCATACTTATAACCCCGAGTCAAAAGCTTGCAAGTGAAGTCAAAGATGAGATCTCAAAATGGCTAAATAAGCTAGATAGAAAAGAGATCGCAAGCAGATCCATAGAGGAGCGAGGAGCGATCATCACCACTAACAGTATGAGCGAATCGATAGATCTAATGAATAGCATCGCACCAGAACACCTCGAAGTAGCAACCGACAATGCATTTGAGCTACTGCCATACATCAAACATGCGGGGGCGATATTTTTAGGTCACTACACACCAGAAGCCATAGGCGACTATATAGCAGGGCCAAACCACACACTTCCAACGGGTGCAACAGCGAAGTTTTACTCTCCACTTGGAGTTGAGAACTTTATGAAAAAAAGCTCTATCATCTCTTTTAGCCAAAAAGCTATCAATGAAGTAGGTGGCATGGCAGCTCTGATCGCCCAAACTGAGGGGCTTGATGCACACGCCGAGTCGATTCTGACAAGACTATCTTAACTTTTTTTGTGATTTTTCATTTTGTATGATAGATCACAAAAAAACTCTCTTACAATTTTACACCACGATAGGCTACACAATGCCAAAATATAATAATATTATCTCATTCTACAACCAATTTTAAGCTTTTTAAGAGTAATATTAGCACGACAAGTATTCACAATACGCGTTTATAGGGACTACTCCCTATAAACATTTGTTTAGGTGATAACCTCACTAGATTTGTTGTTGTATTTTAAAGAAGGAGAGTATATGCAATTAGGCTTCCTAGTTGATTTGCATCTATGTATGGGGTGCAAGGGTTGTGAGATCGCATGTAAAGTGGAAAATGAAGTTCCACTAAGCACATGGCGACTACGAGTTAAGTATGTTGATGTGGGGACATTCCCTGAAACAAAGAGAACATTTACTCCACTTAGATGTAACCACTGTGCGAACGCTCCGTGTGAGAGAATCTGCCCAGTTAGTGCACTACACTACTTAGAAAATGGTATCGTAAACATCGATAAAGAGCGTTGTATTGGGTGTGCGGGGTGTGTTATGGCGTGCCCTTATGGTGCTATCTATATAGATCCACAGACTCAAACAGCTGACAAGTGTACCTACTGTGCACACCGTATCGCTTCGTCGATGATGCCAGCTTGTGTTGTCGCGTGTCCTGTTCAAGCAAATATCTTTGGAGATCTTGATGATCCAGCTTCAGATATATCCAAATATATCCAGAGACATCAAGGTGATGTGAAGGTGAGAAAACCTGAAAAAGGTACAGATCCTCATCACTTCTATGTTGGTGGTGGTGAAGTAAACCTTAACCCTCTTGCTTCAAAAAGAGAAAAAGGTCACTCACTATTTAACAATATCACAACCCTACCAGTAGGAGGGCATCACTAATGGCAGCTCATGAAATCTTAGCAGCTACAAATGCTGTTGTTACCCTAGATGTCGGTATCCCAGATATCGTTTGGCCGTGGCTAGTTACTGTCAATATGTGGGCAAAAAGTATCGGAACAGGTGTCATCTTTATGATCTTCTTTTTACTTAGAATGTATCCAGATAGCTCACAAAAGCTTAGGCTTCCAGTGGCGATCATCTCGTTTATATTTCTAAATATATTCTTGCTATTTACCCTAGCAGACCTACACCAACCACTTAGAATGTGGCACATTTTTGTATATTCACACTGGACTTCAGCGATCGCCGTAGGTGCTATGATGGCGACAGTTTTTGTTGGTCTTGTTTCACTTCTTGTTCTGCTTGCATGGCAAAAAAAGAACGAAGCATTTGATAAGCTTCTACTTTGGACAACCATACTTGCGATCCCTGTAACGCTCTACACTGCTTCACTTATGGCACAGTGTACCGCTAGAGAGCTATGGCAGATGCCAACAGAAGCTGCTCAAATGATGCTAGCTGCCCTAATCGCTGGTTCAGCTACACTCATCTTGGTAGGAAACTCCCTAAGCGATGAGGCAAAAAGATTTCTAGGTGTAGTTCTTGGACTAAGTGCTTTGATGGCGTTTATCATATTTATGTCTGAGTATATCTTTGGCCCTATGAAAGCTGAAGAGGTAACCGCAGTTCTTGCGTTTATAAAAGGTAATGGCGAGTGGACTACGGCATTCTGGCTTGGTCAGTGGCTAACATATCTACTGCCGATGCTTCTAGTTGTACTAAGCAGAGTAAGTGGTAGCACAGCTATTTTGAAGCTTGCGGCCATACTATCACTAATTGGGCTAGCCATCGTTAAACATGTATGGCTAATAATCCCTCAACTATTACCAATGAGCTAGGAGAGTATTGATGTATTTAGAGAGCAGAAGAACATTTTTAAAGGGTGCCGCATTTACAGTTGCTGGTGCCTCGATCGCAAAGGGCGTCTTTTCAACAGACGCAGTTGCAGAGTCAGTAAAAGATACAAAATTTACAAACACACCAGACCAGCTCCACTTCTATCCTGATCACAGTGAGTGGGATAGCTTTGCTGAGCTTGATGGAACAGACTGGAAAAGAGGCGGGATAAACCGCAAGGGTGTGAGAAGTAGCTCAAACCCAGATGGTATCTATGTAAATGACTATATTATAGTGCCAACAGCTTGTTCAAACTGTGAGGCGTCTTGTGGTCTTACTGCATGGATTGATAAGAAAACATTTACTGTTAAAAAGTACATGGGTAATCCACTTCACATAGGATCTCGTGGTAGAAACTGTGCTAAAGGTTACGCAGCTCAGTCACAAATGTACGATCCAGATCGTATCCCGTTCCCACTTAAGCGAGCAGAAGGCTCAAAAAGAGGCGAGGGCAAATGGGTAAGAACAACTTGGGATGAAGCACTAACAACCATAGGTAAGAAGTACCATGACACACTAAAGGTTGGCGATGAGATGTCACGCAAACTTTGTATGTACCATGTAGGGCGTCCAAACGAAAACGGCTTTGTGGCAAATGTTATGCAAACTATGGGGATCGATTCATACAACTCACACAGTAACATCTGTTCAGCAGGTGCTAGAAGTGGTCTAACTCATGTTACAAACTCCGATCGTCCAAGTCCTGACTATGCCAACTCAAAGCTGATTTTTCTTAACTCATCTCATGCGGCAGATGCAGGACACTTCTATGCTCAAGCAGCAGCATATATTGCAGATGCAAGAAAAAAAGGAGCAAAACTTGTAGTTATGGATCCGCGTCTTTCAAACTCTGCTGGTATGGCAGATCTTTGGATCGCCACATGGCCAGGAACTGAGATCGCACTATATCTGCACCTAAGTAACCGCTTACTTCAAGAGAACAAGTTCAACAAAAAGTTTGTTAAAAGATGGTTCAACTGGAAAGTGCTTATGAAAGATAGAGCTCATCTTGAGTATATGTATGATCAAAAAATGATCACTCGCATACCAGATGGTGAGAGCTTTGAAGAGTTTATAGATCTACTAAAAGATATGTACTCACCATATACACTTGAGTTTGCCGCAAAAGAGACTCATGTACCAGCTCATAAGATCAACGAGCTATACGATATGATCCTATGGGCAGGAGACCAGATCACAACATATATCTGGAGAGCATCAAGCATTGCTAACCGTGGTGGCTGGATGGGCGGTAAAGCTGCATACTTCCTAATAGGTCTTTGTGGTGCTTATGGCAACAAAGGTGGTGTTGGTAACTACTACTGGCACGATATAGCCGTAGGTGGTAAAGGTGGAAGTGCAACAGTATCTCAAGGAAAATCTGGTAAAGACAACCCTAAGATAAAAGCATGGAATGAGCTTTGCTGGCCACCAGAATGGCCACTTGGTACAAATGAACCATCATTTTTGCTACCACATCTTTTAGCGGATAAAGAGTGGCAAGAGAAGTGGAGAAGTAAAGGGCTAGATGTGCCTACAAAGCTAGCTATATATATGCCTCGTATGTACAATCCTGTCTGGATTAACCCAGATGGATTTAGATGGATCGAAGTTCTAAAAGATGAGTCAAAAATCGAGCTATCTATCAACCCTACACCAGTATGGAGTGAAACAAACTGGTATGTGGACTACATACTACCAATGGGTCTAGCAGGTGAGAGACACGACCAGCACTCAGAGGCTACCATACCTGCAAAATGGGCAAACCTAAGACAACCAGTTCTTCGTGTTGCACTAGAAAAAAGTGGATGGAAGCCAAAAAACCCAGCTCGTGGAACGCTAGAAGCTCACATAAAAGCGGGTCTTGGTGAAGTTTGGGAAGAGAATGAGTTCTGGTTTGAGCTAGCTCACTCATATGTAGATCCAGATGGAAGCTTAGGCATTAGAGATAGATGGGCATCAAAAGCAGATCCATCTCGCCCTGTTAGCGTCCATGAGTGGTACAACGCAGCATTTGGTGACAACTTACCAAAACTAAGAGCAACAGTAGATGCGGATCCGAAGTACAAAAATGAAGAGTATCCATACTACGCATATATGCGAGATCATGGAACTTGGACAGAAGAGACAGATATCTTTGATGTGCATGAGAGAGAGATCAAGTATAGCGACGATGAACTTACCAAAGATGAGCATGATGTACTATATGTTCAAAACCCAGATGGTAGCAAAAAAGCTGTGGGTGTAGAAGTTGATGGCAAAAAACTCCATGGTCTTGATACGCTTGATAGAAAGTTCGACATCTATGCGCAGTGGCTTGCAAAAGATTGGAAATGGTCAGAGTATGCGATGCCGTTCTACCCTAGAAATGATGAGGAGAAAGAGAAGTATGTTCACATACTCTCACATGTAAACCACAAATATATGAAAGAGGAGAACTCCTTTGCCCTAAACACTGTATTTAGGTTGCCATATAATATTCACACTAGATCTGCTAACTCTAAGCATCTAATGGAGATCAGCCAAAACCACGACCCTATCTGGATCAACACTGTTGATGCAAAACGAATGGGTATCAAAAGAGGTGATCCAATTAGAGTACGCATAGTAGATACTGTATCTGAGCTTGAGAGTGGCTACTTTGTAGCTATGGCAGTTCCAACCGAGGGTGTTTTACCAGGCGTACTTGCTTGTTCACACCACGCAGGTAGATGGAAACTGACCAACTCTGTCAATATCCCAAATGCCGTAACCGATGGCAAGGTAGATCCATTCCCAATGAAAAGAGATCTAAACGATCCTAAGTTTATAGCTCACAGTTTTGACAAAGTGGGTGATGCGGGTGGTGAGATTAAGATCGAAGATTTTAATGGCACTACCAACCAAAATAGTTTTGGTATCCCTGTGGCTGAAATTAGCCATGATGGCAAGATCGGCAAGATGAGATACACAGAGGGAATCAAACCATTTAAGGCTCAGAGATTTGCTCACTACAACCGTGATAGTGGCAATGTTTGGTGGGATGGACTAAGTGGCTCATGGCAAAATGCCGTAGCACCTGCTCACCCAGACCCAATCTCTGCTGCTCACTGCTGGCACCAAAAAGTTCTCGTAGAAAAAGCTCAAAGTGGCGACAAGATAGGTGATATCTATGTAAACTATGACAACAACTTTAAAACCTATCAAGCATGGAGAGATAAACTTGCTAGACCACTAGATAGTAACTCTAAGCTTAGAAGACCGCGTCACATCAAGCGACCGTGGGTTGCACTAGATCCAGACTCCTACCTAGTAGAGATCAAGGACTAAACTCATAGAGACTTAGGTCTCTATGGTAACACTTTTGCGAGCATATATTTTATCGCTATGGAGAGTGTGCTTGTATATCCCACATCTACAAAAAAAGCCTTGCCATTTTTATCATAAACTATAATAGTTGGAAACACACTAACATTTAGCTCTTTTGCTATACGCCCATCACTATCATCAATAGTTTCAAATGCGTATCTATCAAACCCATCAGACTTAGTAGCAATAGTTATTACATTTAGATACTTTGCTAAAAACTCAATATTTGGAGCAGTAGTTTTACACACAGGACACCAACTGCCCCATACATAAACTATAAGAGGAGCAGATCTATCTAAGCTTAAGCTATCAGCGAGTATATATCCATCAAGATCTAGTGATTTTGCATCTATATCGCTACTTCTATATAGCGAGAGAGAGTTTGTAGCAAGAAAGAGCACGCTCACAAAAATGAGCACCTCTTTTATATACCGCTTCATCTATAAAAACATATAGCTTAGCAAGTAGTATAGCCCAGCTCCTAAAGCCATTGTGGTTGGTAGAGTAAAAAGCCATGAGAGTAGTATGGTTTTTACAGTTTTACTTTGTACACTGCTGTTGGGTTGAGAGAGCATTGTTCCAGCTACCGAGCTAGAGACTATCTGTGTAGTGCTAACTGGTGCATGTAAAAAGTTTGCAAGCAAGATAGTTGCCATAGACATCGCTTGAGCCACAGTACCTTGCATATAGTTAATCGGGCGCGATCCTATCTTCTCACCTACCGTCAAAACCACTCTCTTGTAGCCGATCATAGTGCCAAGACCAAGTGCTAAAGCAACACTTACTATGACCCAGATCGGCACATACTCCGTAGCACTCACCATTATCGCTCTTTGTGTGCCCACATACTCACTCATACCACGATCCTCGTGTGCAAAGTGTTTTTGGATCTGTGCAAAAAAGTTATCACTACACAAAATCGCACTATGAACACTCCATCTATCTCCAGAACTAAGCTCTTTGTATGTTTTGATACCATCTAACTTTGTTGCCACCGAGGCGATAGTCTCGTAAGTGTTATAAACATCACACTCTTGTATGCTATTTTGTGCTTTTAGAGCACTTTTGATGGTTTTATCCTCTACTAGCTTATCAAAATCAGCTCTATTTTGCTCATATACACGCGAGAGGTTTTTTGCACTATCATGAACTTGTTGAATCCTATATTGATGAGAGTTCATATCTAAAGCATAGAAAGTTGGCATTATCCCTATAAGTATGATCATGATAAGACCCATACCCTTCTGCCCATCATTTGAGCCATGTGCAAAACTGATGCCTGCACCTGTTAGGATAATACTAATTCTCATCCAGAAATTTGGTCGCTTTCGTTTTTTCTCACTCTGCGGTGACTTATAAAACTTTGGAATTCTAATAAAAGCTCTCGCCATCTTCATAAAAACATATGCAAACCCAAAACCCAGAAGCGGAGATAGTGCAAGAGCAATTAAAACCTTATACAAAACACCAGAGTTTACACTTTGTGAAAGATCATAGCCATTCATAACTCCAAACATTAAGCTTACACCAACCAATGAACCAATAAGTGAATGCGAGCTAGAGACTGGTATGCCATAATACCAAGTTCCAAAATTCCACACAATTGCTGATAGAAGCAGAGAGTAGATCATAATAAGGGTTGATTGTTGGTTAGCAGAAACAATAACATCTAATGGCAATATATGAACTATCGCATAAGCCACGCCAATGCCACCAGCTATAACACCTATAAAATTCATAATCCCCGACATTATGACAGAGTTTCTAGCCTTCATCGAGTTTGTATAGATGATCATAGCAACTGCATTTGCAGTGTCGTGAAAGCCATTAATCATCTCATAAAATAGTGCCAGAAGTAGTGAAGTTGCTAGAAAAAAGATGGTTATATTACTGACCTCTGAGAGTGCGTCAAGCATAGTGGACATATGGTTATTTCCTTATTTTTTGGAAATTATACGATACACCACTACAAATAGAGCTGAATTATTTTAAATATGCCCTTATGATTTTTTGTTCTTCAAGCGGACGATCACCGCCTCTTTGACCATTTGTTGCAACAGCTTCAAGCTTTTTTAGTGTCCCAAATGACCCTTTTGTGATCTCACCAAAGATAGTGTGTCTGCCATTTAGCCATGGTGCTAAAGCAGTTGTTATAAAAAATTGACTTCCATTTGTATGTGGTCCTCTATTTGCCATTGCAAGTAGTCCCACCTTGTCAAAAGTTAGATTTTTAAACTCATCTTTAAAACTCTTGCCCCAGATACTCTCACCACCAGATCCTGTACCAGTTGGATCTCCACCTTGTATCATAAAGTCTTTAATGATTCTGTGAAAAAGCACACCATCATAGTAGCCATTTTTCACATGAGTTGTAAAATTCTCTACGGTAAGCGGTGCTACATCTGGATAGAGCACAAACTCGATATCACCCTGAGTTGTCTCAAAGACAACATTTTTATCTAGATCTGATGCACTCACAACAAAATTTATAAACAGTAAAGCTATGAACAGATAGATTACTCTCATTTAGAAACCTTTTTTTAAAGGTATTATAACAAAATTTAAATTGATCAATAGCTTCTTCAATCATAAATTGATTTTAGATTATTGTGCATAAAAACAGTTATAGTGAATTACATATAAAAAAGCATATTGATCTATTTAACTGAAGTTATTTAGTGGTTGTAAATTATTGAG
>Ga0172377_10000049_pt1 | contig 91331 bp, 96 predicted proteins | sample Pumphouse3metaG_FD_119749 | JGI IMG/M metagenome (GOLD analysis project Ga0172377, IMG submission 119749) | Leachate microbial communities from a municipal landfill in Southern Ontario, Canada - Pumphouse #3 metaG | ecosystem: Engineered > Solid waste > Landfill > Unclassified | place: Canada...
ATGTGATGGGCGTTCCATTCACCGCCAATTATTCCGGCAGCCGAACCAGGCGCTATGTTCCCGCACAGCCATGCAGCACCACGCTTGACGCTGATGGATTTACCCCTACACATCCACAGACCGGTGGGCAAGCCATACCCGGCACATATCTATCCTTGCCATACAGCGAGGCATTGGCGGCATCAGCGGCCCTTACTGGCAATGTGTGGTTTGATGGCACAACCCCGCAGGCTGTAGCAGTGGAGGCTCTTATCCATTGGACACCCTCGCATCAGTATTACGATTGGCTCGACCGCAAAAATCTATTTATAGTGAGCAGCGGCGAAACGATAGATTCGTCCACCGATAAGGCCAACGTTGCATTGTTCAACGACTGGACAGCATACATAGCGGACGATTATGTAACCAATAACCCGCATATGAGTGCCGCCAACAAAGCAATTTGGAAAGCGCAAATCGAGGCGTTGCTACATCCCGATTATGAATTTACAAGCGGCGGCGATAAAGGATATTATTTCGATACATACGGCCCCAATAAAGCCTACTCCAGGTATGACAGCCGCTTCTGTATTCTGATGTATTATAGTGGTCTGATGTCAACAGGCGCAGCCATCCCGCTCGGTGCGGGATTAACAGGCACTCCGCGCATAAATGTGAATGGAGCCGCCTATGATTCCAAGAAATACACATCTGCACACAATACAGGAACAGAAGTCTGGTTTGTATTTATAACATCAACCAACAACTTTACCGCCCCCCCCAATGAGCCATCGGGCATACAACCCGGCAATTCGATAACAAGGGCAATTCCCGCAATCGCACATCGCCCAATGTTTACGAGTCTGACCATATCAACTGCTAACACCATTGAACCTTATGATGTTGGCGACTATCCCGTAGCGGCACACATGACTCAACTATTGCCACCGGCGACAGCTTATGGCGAGATTCCCGGCATTGATGGAGTGCTAACGCTGGGATATGGTAGCCCAGCCACGGCTCTTGACATTGGCGGCAAAGCTATTCGGGACTTTGCCTTTACTGAGATAGGGATAGCAATATCAAAATTTGCGTCAGATACTTACAAGAATTGCGTCACCTATGACGGATTGAATAACATACTTGCTCAACTGCTGGCTTACTTTACCGCCAACGCCCCAACCGATGACTTCGTGTTTGATGTAGCCGCAACAACCTCATTCACTTATGATCCCCAACAGCCACACAGCACGGGAGTCTGGCAATCACCAATCGAGGATGATGCCGCCAACCCTTATGTGACGCAGCTGCAGGCGCTATTTACCGCAGCCGGATACACGTTTACGGTTGACCCGGCCCTCTATTTCTCTACGGGAATAGATGGTAATGCCGACCCCGGAGCGTTGTCGGGCGGCGGATGCGTGGTGTTCACGCATGACGACATTGGAGAAACGGTTGTCACGGTAGGCGCACCCGTGTTCCAGGAATTTGACACCGAGACGGATTACATAAACAATGTAAATGGCGGCAGGCTAATGCGTAGCACGGCCTATGTTACCCCAAATACTGTTGGGAATGGCTATGCTTCGTGGGATCAACTGAAAACAATGTGGGATAATGGCTTCGACATCCAAGACCACACACAGCATATGAATGAGGGCGCTATCGCTGCCGCCGATGCCATTTGGGACAGCAAGTTGGCTTTCTTTGGCACATCCCCTGTTTATGGGGCGTTCATTAGGCCGGAGCACCTATCGTATCCGCTGGGCCAATATGATGCTGCGTCCGTGGCCGACCTGCAAAACAGCGGCAACCCCACTCGCAAGACGGGGCGCACCGTGATGCGTGGATTCAATGGAGCCGACAATGGCCCCACCACCACCAAAAGCCTTGACGCACCCCTATATGAACTAAAATGTATCACGCTCGACAGCACAATGGGGTATAACCCAATGTCCGACATAGAGCGCGTTAAGGCGGCCATGCTAACCGCCAAGCAAGGCGGCTATGCTCTATTCCTGCTGACACACCATTTCCCCGTCAACTCTACCGATGACCCTGCGGAACCGCTATACAAACACATGGGCTCTGATTCACTGCGAGAACTGCTGCAATTCTGCGTTGATAATGAAATACCAACCAAGACAGTGCGGCAACTCTACGAGGAGGAAACTGGCACGGGCGGTTCTTGGGTGCAACATCTGCCGGGGGCGTAATGATGGCCTGGGCGATACTGATATTTAGCGTCATACTGTGGGCGCTATGGGATAATATCCGGGAGGATAAATGAAACTGACCAACACAATCAAACATCTGCAGTATCCAGTAGATTGCCTAAACACCAATATCGAAACGCCCAATGACATAACCAAGGCCGCCATTATGGAGACGGATCTATGACTGGCCGGTATATCTGCTATAAGGATTATGCGACTACTGCCAAATATCTACAGTATCCAGTGAATTGCCGCAGCACCAATATCGAAACGCCCAACGACATAACCAAGGCAGCCATTATGGAGACTATCATTGATGCCGATACGCTGCCGGCCTATGATAATGTCGAAAGTCTACTGGCCGACCTTGCCAAAGATGATGGCGGGATGGCATAATGCTGATATGGATAATCCTGATGGCAGCGCTGCTTGTGCTGATACTGTATCATAACATAAAAGATGTATTTCAATAGGAGACAAAATGAAAAAGATACTTAACGCCATCAAGGCGGTCATCGGCGCCATTAAGGCGGTTATAGCCTGGGCTGCGCCACAGTTAACCAATACCGGGGAACACGCCAAGTACGGCCTTATCGGGGGAGCGCTTATCCTCATCGTCAGCTGGCTGCTGGGCATCATATTCGATGACTATAACGGCCAACTTGACTATTTCGGGCTCATAGCGTTCGGATTGTTCATATTGAACTGGGAGAAGAACCAGTTCCTGGACAGCATGGAGAAGCCCGCGCATACTATTAAAGAAGAAATAGCCGCATTTAAGGCCTATATGGCCGCAAAATGGCTCGACACTATCCACGACATAGTGGTGGGCTTCGTTGCCTGTTTGCTCGTATTCATAGCCGGCGGAAAACTCTAAGAAGCAATGCTGCCCTATCCGGCGCCCCCGAAAAGAACGCCCATAATAGCGGCCTATATCTCCGACTATAATGAAGGAACGGAGCTGGGCACGCTGCATATCGTGTGGGACACGCCTAAATCGCCCATATACCGCTATAACGGCCAATACTTCATATCCGAGGCCGACCTTGGCGCAGCGGAAGACCTGACCACGGAATGGGACGCAGCGGAGCCGTTGCCGGATCAAAATGCGGCGGGCGAGACATCGACCGAGGAAGCAGAAAAGGAAGAAGTCGCCATGGGCACATATGCCTATGCGCGTGTTCGGGTCGGACGCGCCGCGGGTGGCTGGGGCGATTATGGGTATCTTACCTATACCGTGGCCGCTCCCGGTGAGGGTGGGGGCGTTGGGCCATCTGGGATAACCGACCTGATAAGCATTACCGACCTCTATGAGACACTGCACGAGATAGATGTAGTCGATGGCTGCATCCAGACCTATACCGAAACACCAGCCGCCCTGGCCATAAAACTGGCGTTTATCACCACGGTCCAGCAATATTCACTGACCGTGGTCTGGATGACCAATAAGCTCGCTTCCACCTATATCAAATACAGGGTAAGCGGAGAAGTGGCCTGGATCGAGGAATATGACAGCGGCACCACCTATGCCCAGTACCACTATTATACCATTGAAAACCTGGTCCCCAGCACGGACTATGAGATTTATGTTCAGTCCGACATAGCCGATCCTGTCGAGTCGGTGAATACTACCATGGAAGCCACCACCATGGCCCTGGCCCTGCCAGCCGAGCCAGTGGCTCTGCCCGCAACCGATATCACGGATGATGGATTCACCGCCAACTGGTATGCCGCGGCGGGCGCAGACAGCTATCTGCTGGATGTCAATACCTCGCCTGATTTTGATGGCACCATTATACTTGCCGACCAACCTGTGGCTGATCTGTTCTATGCGGTTTCCGGGCTTGACCCCGCGGCAGACTACTACTACCGCATCAGCGGCGTCAACGACATAGGCGAGGGCGAATACTCCAATGTGGTCTATACCGTCACCCTGTGCGAAGCTCCAGTAGCGCTTGCCGCAGAGTTAATAGGTGGGAATCAGTTTGATGCAGTCTGGCAACAAGCTGTGGGCGCTGAATATTATCAACTTGATGTTGCTATGGATGAATTGTTTACCAGCTTCGTGTTGGGCTATGAAAATAAAACGATAAGACTGATGGATGACTCGGTAGGCTTTACCGCGCCAGCCTCAGCTACCACCCCTGATGATGATGTGGAATTGACATCTCCAGTTCTGGGTGCGGCCATATATTACCTGATAGGCGCTACGGGACTGGATGATTTCACCGACCAACCTGATGTATACGGGATCGAGTATACGGAAGCGCTACACTTAGGCAATGGCCCGCACACTATCTATGCTATAGCGGTGCTTGATGGGTATGTAAACTCGGATGTCGCCAGTGAGACCTACACTATATCGGGGCAGGTGGCAACGCCTGTCATTACATTGTCATCGGATGACCCGATAACCTTTGAGAGCGAACATAGCATATCCTGCTCAACATTGGGCTCAACCATCTATTATACCATCAATGGCGATACACCCACGAGTGCATCGACGGAATATACGGGTCCGTTTACCATTGCATATGGTGACAATATCCGCATACGCGCCATAGCCGTCAAAACCCTGTGGGACGATTCCGAGGTGGCGGTGAGTGCGGAGTTCAGCGTTGTGCCTGATGCATTAACAGCTTCCATTGCAGGGGTCAGTTCCACGGTCATTGGCATAAGCACGTCCTCGGTATGTGTGATTCCTGTAGGGGCGGGGGCGGGAGACCTGCTTGTGGCTTGTGTGATGCATAGGGACACACTTACGCCCCCGTCTGGGTGGGATGTTGCTGATATGGCATCAAATTCATTCCCACAATATATTACCATATTATACAAAACAGCGGAGGTGGGGGATGCTGGGACGAATGTAACCTTTACTCAGGCAAGTTCCCAAAGGATTATATCGCATATTATCGCCATAACGTCAACATCTTCCCTCGCAATAATAGATACGGCCACTAACTATAATAACACAGGACCCACCAATGGTGTTTATCCTATGGCAGAGTTGGCCGCAACACAAACTGGGCAAATAGCCATTTCAGCAGTAACCTGCGTATACGGTGGTGATAATTGGTCAGCCCATTCTGGGTGGACATTAACAACCCCAGCATCTGAGACTGATAACCGTTTAGCCTGCGCATATAAAATATTAGACGATGAAGAAGTAACAAGTGGCAATTTTACTGGGATAACTACCAACCCTCAAATTTCTTGTGGCATAACCGCCCTTATAGGGATGGCGTCGTGAGCAACCCCAAAATAACCATTAAGAATCTAAGCGAAAACACTAACTACTACTATCGCCTGAGAGCGGTGAATAGTGCTGACGCACCGTCCGAGAACAGCAACACCATCAATGCCGAAACCATCGAATACCTTACAATCAGCGGACTGGGCGCATCGGGCATCCAGCCCTATGGCGCACTGATAAGCTGGACAAGCAACAAGGCCTGTACATCGGTGCTTCAATATAGGGAGACAGGAAGCGGGACATGGCTCGACTTTTATGATTCCAGCCCTGTCACGGATACCAGCCACAGCGTTCTGCTCACTGGCCTCAAAATGTCCACCAACTACGATATCAGGGCCTATGGCGAGAGCGCCGACCCGTTCGAGAGTGACGAGGCGACCAGCGGATTCGTCACAACCAATATTTATTATGGGGATGAGGAGAATTTATTTGCCATACCATCATCTGAGATAATTCCAGCGGCATCCATCATTGCCTTGGCTGTAGCGGTTGCATCAAGTACCTTAGTCGACACCTCGAATGACACATCAGAGACATTAGCAGACACTAATCTGCAAACTGCCGTGGCTTCAGATGTATTCGCTGCGGCATCTATCATTCCATTGGCAGTTACAAGGCTGGTGGATTCTTGGTATATTGCATTAACAATAACATAGGAGAACATAATGATTACTCACCCTGCGTTCAAGAAAACGAAAAAAGTTAAATTAATAAACAATGTCTTGTCGGGAAGCAAGGGCAGCCTGTTTCTGAATCTGGAAATAAAAATGGATGGCAAAACCATTGTAAATAAGAGAGGGGATTCACTAACTGCGGCCTTAGCCAAAAATATGTATAGGATGATGAATTATTACCAATCTTCTGACGATGCTATTACACAACATGTAGCGGCCAGATACACCTTAGGTGCCACCCCAAACCGAACAATAACTGGCGTGTCTGATGCTGGCGGGGAATATTCTGGCAAGGTTAAACTTACTTGTTCTGGGGGTTCCGGTTTTGATGCAGCGACAGCATATGTTATCTGCCAAGGCCTATCCGTGTATACGTCACTTAATAATGTACAAACCGCCTGCGTTTATCTATCTTCAACTACCGTGGTCATACCATCCCTTACATACTCGGCCACGGACACGGGAACCCTTGACCACTATGCCTATATAACCAATAGTGAATCAACAATAATAAACAGTACCCCATACATCCGCGTTGGAGAAGCAGATGGGGCGGTTACAATAAATGATTGTGATGTATATAAAAGAAATTACACCTTAACTCACGGCACGACCTCATCTTCCCCTCACACGAACACTTATCCGAGCTATACGAGATTCTCCTGTATTGTAACCAACAACACGGGCTCCGCCATTGTAATAAGAGAGTTGGGGTTATTTGTGGGGGTCATCGATTCTGGCAACTCCCGACAACTATTGATGGCGAGAGAGGTGTTGGCAGCACCCATATCTATACCAGCAACATCCAATATAACAATCAATTATGATGTTGGCGTTGATGTTACGAGCGGAGGAACTAATGATGGGGGCTTTACTTATGCTTTTTCTGCATGGCTAAATGCTCATTTGCGGTATACCCAAACCGCAGGTTGGACGGATATCTATGGGGGGGGCCATACAGTAATAAATAATGCATCGGGCACCAGCGGCTCTCCTAATTCTCTCTTTCTCGCAGGGAGGGCAGCAGACCGAATAAATATGAAATCTGGTACGGAATATGATACTAATGTTGGTGTATTTGTGGGGACGGGTGATACTGCTGTAGCTATTACTGACTATAATCTTGCTACACGCATCGCACATGGAATTGCTGCAACCCAATTATATCATTGGGCTACAATCGTGGATAATTGGGTAAATGGGGCGGGATATGTGTCTTATGATATTGTGCGATTATTTGAAAATCGTAGTGGGGGTACAATAACTATTGCAGAAACTGGGTTGGCGGCCAGCTTTAATTATAATTCGACGTATTCATATGTCCATAAAGCTGGCCTCATCGCCCGCAATGTCCTCACCACTCCTGTGGATGTGGATAATGGTGAGATACTCAAGGTAACCTACACAATCAGGATAGAAGTATAGCCCCCTACATCCCTCCGAGACAGCAAATGGCGGGAAATGAGCAGGAAAAATTAAAGGACAAGGAATAGGAAGGTTATAATGGACATTAATGTAATCGTTGTTTATGTTCAGCACAGCGAGTTGCTGACAGATCCCCTGACGGGCAGGTCGACTGATACTGCCCAATACAGGTATAACACGGAATGCAAGAATCTGGGCAAGACCAAGGCGGATTGGGCACTTACCCCATCGGCCACGCCCAGCCTGACCGCCTACTCCGAGCTCCTTTTTGGTGGGCAGCACACGCTCAAGATACACCATATCGGTGTGGCCAACAATAGGGAAGGATAATATGGATAAACACAAGGAAGCCACGCAATACACCTATCACTCGGGTGCGGACGCCATCTATGACCAGATGGGCGTGGAACGCTATAATAACTCTGCGCAGGTAAAAGTAGTGGAAAGGCGAATAAGAGTCGCACATACTCACAAAAATCTTGACAGAAACGATGCCGCATATGCTAATAATGGCAGGATAACAAAACGTGGTAAAGGAAAAGACATTGTTTAAAAATGGAAAAGAGGCGCTCCTCATAGCGTTCATTACGGGCGCGTTTGGAGCGCTGACCGTGTTATTGAAAGATCAGCAGCCCATTATCGCGATATCGGCATTTATCGTTACGGTCGTGGCGGTATATGTAATTATATGGAGAAGCATGGGGCGCATCAAGGCCGCCATCGGCAAACCGGACGCGCACCCGGTATTTTACACCATAGACACCAGCCTCAAGATAGCGTTCGATTATTTGCCCATTGAACATGTCAAAAAGAAGCGGCTGGTCATATTATATATCAAAACCAAGTTTCGCCTTATAAAAGAGGCTATGAATGAGACCATAGACGACGGCCAGATAACTGCATTGCCGGCCCGCATCATCGAGGCCATATCCCACACAAGGGAAGAGCTTAGGGGCAAGGCTCCCGAGGAATTCCTAGACAAGATGGGGGCGTGGGACAATAAATACACGGCCTGGACCATGGAGACAATGCGATCTATCGTGGACAGCAATTATTACCAGGATCAGGACATGAAGTACTCGGCTTGCTTCGACTGCGTGCAGGTTATGGTGCGGTCCACCCTTGTTGCGGCGGAAAACGCCATTGACGAACTTAACGGGGACCTGGAAATATATTTAGATGGGAGAAACGATGTATAGCATCGTCGTGATTAGCTCTACAATGACCATTGCAGCAAAAACCGCGTATCAGGCAATAAGCGGGATAGTGGCGGCGATGTGTTTGGTAGAGTTGATACGCATACTTATAATGATGCGGATAATGGTCACGGAAAAGATAAAGGACCTGGAGCCTATTATCTATAACTGCATGGTGGCCGCAGCGTTCATTACTGCGATATTGGGGCTGCGATGCGCCATGCATGCCGTCATCATCTGCGGCTCGAGCAATATAGGGCCGCAATGCGCACTTAACGTCATGCCGGTGATAATATTCATATATATGCTGAGGCTGTCGAGCAAACTGCTGTGGGAAGAAGACGTGTGCCTGCGCCACGGAATAGACGATAAACTTTGGAAGAGAAGGAAGAAACAATGATAGACCAATTAATACATCCACCGATCACCATAGCCGTTATATATGTCATTATGGCGGTAAGTTTCGCATATGAGGCATGGGCGGCCATAAGAAAGCTGAGGACGCTGCATAAATGCGGGCTGGTCAAGGCGGAGGCGCCGATGTATACATACAACATGGCCATAGCGATAGGCATGGTGCTTATGGCTGTGCGCGTCATGGTGAATGTCTATACTTGCGCCATTATACCGATGACGGTGATAAGAATGGTGTCCAATGTGATGGTTCTTATGGCCGTGCATTTGGGCGGCATTATGCTGTGGGATATCAAAGTAAAGACCCAATACACGCTATTCCCGGCACGCAAGAAAGGCGCCAAAACATGAGCGTTACCATATACCGCCACGAACACGACCCTAACGACGTCCCCGACAATCCGCCAGATCTGGATCTGGAAAAAAAGCGGCGCCGCGCGAATGTAGTCGGCAGCGTGCTTGGGCTGGGCGCGGGCGCGGGTGGTGGCTATTACTGGGTCAATAAGCATCGGGGCGTGCCGTCGCATCGGGTATTGCCGAAGTTGCTGGCTATAGCCACGGCCGGCTTGGCCATGGGACAGGCGGGTGCGTATGTCTATAACAACATGTATAATCCCAGAAACAGCGAGTTGCCCGAAAATCGGAAGACCGCATCGGGTCAGCCGGATATAGGCAACCTAGCGCTGCCTGACCGGCAAAAACAACTATTGGCTATCTCCAAGGCTTATGCGGACAAAAAAAGGCTGGGCCTTACCCAGGACATGGAGATACGCAAGCAGTACGAGCAGATGGCGATGGCCAGCAATGCGGTCAGCCCGGCAATGAAGAAAAAGGCGGGAAGGACGCCGCTGCCCGTTATCCTGCTCGCATAGGCGGATATGATGGTTATTACCGAAAAGCCATTTCGCAGCGTGCTGGGCACGGCGCTTAAGCGGCTTATACTTAAACTGATAAGCTTTAAGAACTTTATGGGGCTCCTGGCCATAGCCATGTCCATGGTGGTGGTGGCGATGCCGCATATCCAGGCCACGTTCAAGGACTGGGGCGACTTTGTGTTTAAGGTTTTGGTCCTGTTTTATGCGTCGAATCAGGTGCAAAAATGGATATTTGCCCGGTTTGGCGTCAAGGACAGCCGGCCGGACGATCTTTATGACGTGACTGAGGAGCCCTGCGATAACGAATATATAGAATATGGCGAGGACGACGAATAGATGGCTACGTTAAAGCATATCATCACCGCGATCTGCATATTGGTTGTCTGCGCTACGGCGCTAGTTATAATATTCAAGTGCTCCAAGCCGGACGTGATCACCGAAACAGACGAGGTGCTGGTCATAGATTCCGTGGCGGTGCAATCGCTGACCGCGGATATCCGCCGTTTGGAAAACCTGCTCAAGGCCAAGCCAAAGGTGATCGTCGTTAACAATACTATCCATGATACCCTGTCCGTGCCCGACACCCTGGAAGTCTATCCGGTCGGGAGCCACGCGATCCGCAGGGATTACCCCTTCAGAGCCAGCGTCGGCAAAGACAGCCTGGAGCTGAAGGTAAACACTGATCTGTACGCCTTCGTCTATACCGATAACAACAACAACTTCTTCTACGAGGACTCGTTGCGCGTATGGCTTACAGATATCAACATCTACAAACACACGGAGATACCGGCGTCTGCGCCTAAATCTACGCTTTATCTTATGGGCGGGGCGAGTTTCTCCAGGTACCAGCAAAACATTGCAGGACAAACAATAACTCAGACGGACATCCAGCCCAATATCGGCATCGGCTACATGCACGGCGTCGCGGGCGGATATGTAATGGGCGCGCCCAATGGTGCTGGCATTGGCGTAAGCGTAAACATGTCGCAATTATTCTGGAACATATTCCACTAATGGCAAAATTAACCGAAAGTCTCACTCACACTATCAAAAACACTGCTCACCTCGCGGATAATAGCTCAGACTACAAGTCGCTGAAGCAGTTCGGGAAAGAGTACCTCGCAGAAGAGAAGGGATCAACCGTACGGGGGCTGCTTTACGCGGTCCCCGCCGCGGTTGCCGGAGGGATCGGGGCCTATTATTTGGGCAGCAAGATGCGGCCGCTGGTCAAGAAAATGCCGGCGGTTGTTCAGCGACATCTCAGGGATATCATGGCTAAGACGGATATCGGGGCCAGGCTCAAGCCCAGCGTTATGGATACCCCCATTATGAAGAAGATCCTCAAGCTGGCGCCGGATATTACGCGGGACGAGCTATACCAGCAGCTCAAGGAAGACCTGTCCAATCCGTCCATGCGGGCAGGACTGGCAGGCGCGTTTATGGGGCTCATGGCGGGGAAACAGGTCGGAGAATTCCACGGCGGGATCAAGCCAGTGCGCAAGATCGAGGAAGAAGCGGGCTATGTGCCCAGTACCAGGGGCCAATATGTGGGGCGCGCGGTAACTGGTTTTGCCGGCGGCACCGTTGGAGCGCTGGCTGGCGTGGCGGCAGGATCCCGGATCGCCAAGGCAATACCCAATATCCCCGGGAATACGCCCACGGTAAAAGCGCTTAATGCAGCTAAAAACATTATCAGCTATGGCGTCCCGGCCTATCTGCTCGAGCAAACGGGCGAAGGCGCCGGAGAATACATAGGCAGCAGATTCCTGCAAAAACATCGCCTAAAAGATGAGCAGATAACGCAATGAAAAAAATATATCTTGACAAAACGCCAATGGCAGCGCATTTATTTTTTTATGAATTTACCATACTCTACTAACAACATAATGGCGGTCAAGCCGCCGGAGGAAAAAAAATGAACGGACAGATCACAGCCCTATTAAAGGAAGCCGCTTTCGGAAAAGCGATTACGAGGGGCGCCAAAACCTATTGGGGCAACCTCAGCGGCAAAACCTATCGAGACGCGGCTGATGCCGCGACAGTATACTTCGGCAAGCCCAATCAAACGCTTGTCAACAACATGGCAAAAGCCAAGAAAGTGCGAAACCTTACCCGCGCCGGAACAGGTGTCGGCATGGGCGCAGCCGTTGCTGGCGGTGTCGGGCTTAAGAACAATCTGAAGAAGTCTGCGGAACAGATCGGTCCCTATGGCAACGAAGAGCAAAGCCAGCAGGCCCTGAACGCAGTTTACCGCGGCATGGGGCGCGGAGCATTGAGAGGCGCCGGGAAAGGCGCAGTCGGTGGCGGTGCGTTTGGTACGCTGGTCGGTGGAATGACGTCCAAAGGAACCGGACGCGGATTTGCGCGGGGCGCGATGGCTGGAGCAGTTGTGGGAGCCCTGTCCCACGCCGCTTATGGCGCATACAAAGGCGGCACAGACGCAGAGCGCGCGCTGGCGCCAGTCAAGACCGCCGGTGCCAAGGAGCTGTTCAGGAAAGGCAGGCAATTTGGCGGAACCGCGGTCGGCGCGTCTCAAGCCAGAAAGGCTAGAGCCGCAGAGCCAGAGGCCTAGTATGAAGACCACGGACATCCTTAAAATAGCCGCATACAAGGGGATGCTCAAGAAAGCCGGCCCGCTATCAGTAGACGCGATCGAAGACCGGGTGCACCGCTATTTCCCTGACTCCGAGGAGCAAGAGGTCCGCGACAACATAGCCAGAGAAGAGGCCGCGCACATGTCCCTGAGAAATCCGGGAGCCACTAAGGCCATGTGGGCTGGGGGCGCCGGTATTGTCGGGGCGCTGCTTGGCGCAGCCGTAGGGCACGGAGAAGGCGTTGGTCCCCTTACTGCCGGACTTGGTGGCCTTACTGCCGGACTTGTCGGCCTGGGTATCGGCAGCGGCGTGGTGGCGGGTGCTAAGGAAAAGGCCGTTGGTAACATCTCGCGTCAATACCTGCGCAAGCATCCCGAGCATCTGCCTCAATACGAAGCCGTGGAAGAGAAAGCGCGCGAAGAGGCACGCATAAAGGAAGAGATAGCCAGAAAAGAGCAGCAGGCCGCCGCTACGCGGGGCACCGTGTTGGCTGGACTGGCTATGGCGACAAATGCCTATGCCAACCGCACTAGCACCGAGAACAAGAATATCAATGTCAACAAAACCGCGGCCAAGAGCGAGGCGCTGAAGGAATATGACAGGGGAAGCGCAGGGCAAATGCCCCCTGGGGTAGCCGCGGCAACTAATATAGTATCTCGTGCGGCTGGCGCAGCGGGGATGGGGCTAATAGGAAATGCACTGGCGCCTAGTTTTCGGCAGAGAACGGGGATCCATCCGGCGGTATTGGGTGCCCTGTTGGGCGCCGCAGGCGGCGGATACGCCACAAAGCGAATGTATGGCTGGAGAGACGACCGCCGATCCATATACGGTAGGGCTAGAGAGGAAAAGGCGACCCGCAAGGAGCTGCAAAAGCAGTCCGCGGCTGATCTACTTAAAGAAGCGTCGCCCTGGGCCGCGATTGCCAGAGTCGGGGCTAAGGCATTTTCCAACCCCCTGGCGCGACGCGCGGTCATTGGCGCCGGAGTAGGTGGAACCGGGAACATGATGTTCGGATCACCGCAGCAAGGCAGCCTGGCAAAAAGATTCGCCACTGGCGCGGCCGTTGGTGCCGCCGCTGGCGGCGCGTACCACGCAGGCGTGAGGCTCGGTATGCCCACCGCAACCAAGATGGGGACCAAAGCCTGGACTGCGGCTAAGCCAGGCGTCACGAAAGGTATCGATAAGGCCAAGGGCCTATTCCGCGGCAAACCCAAATGGGGCGTCGGCGCGGGAGCGCCGGTTAGCGTCATGCCGCCCATGCCCAATATAATGTAGCAATGGAGACATAATGAGAGTACCGATAATCATGTTTAAGGAAGCGATGCAGAAGGAAGCTGCGCGGCCCGGAATCATGCGGAACGTCCCACATGGGTTAGCATGGGGCGGGGCAGGAGGCGCCGCCATAGGAGCAATCAGCGGCGCAGCAAAAAAAGATGTAGATAATCGCGGTAAGGCCATCGGAAAAGGCTTGGTGATTGGTGCTCTCATCGGCGCGGCAGCTGGCGCAGGAACAGAGATGGCAAATACAGCAGTCCAGAAAAGCAAAGCTGACATATTCATGAACGCACACCCAATGAATTGGGGAATATAGGAATTATAGACCGTGATCAAATACATCGACGTATCACCATTTGACATAAACGGGAACCCCACCACGGTGGAGGTCAGGCCCGGCTATGGCATGCAGAAGATCGCCAAGTACGAGACCCTGATGCAGGATATGCGCGACTTTATCGCCAATATCAAGCCGCGGGAAGGGAAGGCGTTTCTGCTTATCGCCGCTATGGGCGACCAGAACTGGGGCAGCAACAAGAACGCCGATTTCTGGCCTACTGAGGCGCTCAGCCATGAGGGTCATGACTATGGCTATCTGACCTTCGAGGATAACGGACACTGGTATCATCAGCATAACAACAAGGATCCCGAGAAGTCATACGGCAAGGTGATCAAGTCGATCTATAACCCGCAAATGTGCCGGATCGAGCTTATTGTGGAGGTCGACCTTACCAAGGACGACGTTATTCGCGAAAAACTTGCCAATAACGAGGTGATCCAAGTGTCCATGGGCTGTTTTGAAGCCGGTACGGAGATATGGACTCAGCACTGCTATGGAGAGCCAATCGAAACCATTAAAGCCGGAGATATCGTATATGGGCACGATGGCAAAGAGCATGTTGTAAACGCTACCTCAAAGAGAAAATACAATGGTGACGTGGTCAAGGTCAGCGTGACGTCTCGCGATCCGCTTTCATGCACAGCAGATCATCCGTTTTATGTTGTGCAAAAAGACAACCTTGCCCCCAGAGAGCAGCCGTCTATCGAAAAGGCGTCCTGGATCAAGGCAAAAGATCTTAAGCGGGGCGACTATGCGGTGTTCCCCATAAATCAGGATGTTAGTGAGCCAGATTATGTTGATAAGTGGTATGCCAAGCTGGCGGGGTACTATCTAGCCGAGGGGTATATGGCAAAGGCTAAATCCGGGAAGAAAACTGCCATTGGACTATCATGCAACGACAACGATAAATGCCCACAAGAAATAGGGGAGATATGTTCTCACATCAAGGACGCCCCCGAGCCGCACATTTATAAACACGATAGAATGAAAAAGTGCCTTCGCATAACCATATATAATGAAGAGCTAGCCCAGCATATGATAGAGACCTGCGGCGAGTATGCCAAGCATAAATATCTCTCGAGAGAAGTCTTCTATTGGAGCGAGGAAAACATCAAGTGGTTGCTTGGCGCCTATATCGACGGCGACGGATGCGTGGTCAACGGCAAATGGCAAAAGGGCTCAATATCCATATCGACATCATCCAAAAGGCTGGCCTTTCAGATAGTCAACCTAATGGCCAAAATAGGCATTATCGCTAGCGTTAATTGTTCTCTGCACCAGCCTAGCACAATAGTCAAAAAATGCACCATAGAATGGATTATATTTGTTGGCAAAAGCTATACGGACAAGCTGCTGGGGTATTCCTCAAAGCTGGATAAGGGATATGTCGCGCCCCGCAACAGAATCAACCAAAACTTCATTGACGACAACTATCTGTATTTAAAGATCAAAACCGTAGAAACAAAACGTCGGTCCATCAACGTATATAACCTGGAAGTAGATGGAAGCGATTCTTATGTTGCCAACGGACTGGCGGTTCATAACAGCACGGTCAGTTACGACATATGCAAGGTCTGCCATCCCAACTGGTTAGCCTTCTATAATGTCGCCGAGCCGGATATGGTGAAATTGGCCAAAGCCGACAGCCTGGACGAGGTCTATGAGATCGGGAAACGCAATGGCGTCGACCTGTCCTATATCACGGAGCTCAACCCGGACGGCGGACCTGTCGGGATACATAGCAAGGTCAGCAAATACTGCCATCACATGAAGTATGCGCGTAACCGGCTGCTGCCGACCGGCGAGCGGGCCTGTGTGATCAACCTACGCCCCAAATTCTTTGATATCTCCTGGGTTAATACCAATGCTGACAAGTCCGCGTTCGTATTGGACAAGGTGGCGGCGGAGATCGGAGAGGCCAATGAGCAGGAATTAGCCAAACGCCTGGCTGAAAACGAAAAGCGCGCCGCGGAAAAGCGGGCTATTGAGGACAAGAAGGCCGACATCGACAAAGAGATACCCGGCGAGGTGATCTCCGATGACGCGGACCTGATCAAGGAGTATTATGCCAAGCGTCTCTTACCGGAAATCGTCCCTTATGAGAAGGAAATTCCTGATACTGTTATAGACCAGGCCGCGAAGAAATACAGCCTGGGCGAGATTCTATCCACCTTTATGATCATGGGGATGTTCCCGCATCCTCGCGAATTTCAGCGGATCGTGCTGGTCCAGACCGGCGATAATGAGAACCTGCGGGCTATGGCTAATCCCGAGAACGTTTTAACGCCCGCAATACTCAATGCCATAGCTGGAGATACCGGCCGGCTGCCGGAGATGGACTTTGGCATCGGCCACGACAACATCAACGGCGACCTGGCAAGCCTGTTGCAGCAGTTTATGCCGCAAAGATCCTATTACCGGCCGCACGTAGCCAAGCGCATTATCATGATCAAAAAGGCCGAATACAAGCGTGTCAATGCCTATATCGACCCGGACACCAAGCCCCCGAAAGTTATACCGGCGTTGCTGGCCGCTATTGGCGGTATCTATATGGCCGCCAAGCTAACGGGCGACAAGGGCCTCAACGATCTGGTGACCAGCGCCCAGAAGAACAGGCTGCCGGTACTGGCCGGCCTGGCTGGGGCCGCGCTGCTATATGAAGGAGCGCGCGCGCATAGCCGCGAGATGGGCGCGAATGCCCGCTTTAACCGATTCCAGGATATGGAGAGGGAGCGCAGGGAAGCTGAGAGGATGCAGAAAATGTCGTCTTTCGGCAGTTCGGCCGCGTCTATTGGACTGCCTATCCTGGGAGCCTATCTTTGGGCGGGGCATTCCATCAATAAAATGCAGCGCGGAGAAGATCCGGGGTCAATAGGGACATTCGTGGCCAAATATCCGCTGGTGGCCGGCCTGGCTGGGGCCGCGCTAGTCAATCCGGCATCGCGTAATGCCATGGCCAGCGTATTCAAGCGCAACAAGGGCGCAGTTGAGCCCGTGGCTGAGGCTGCAGCCGATACCGCCAGCAAGGCGGCCAAGAACCCCGGCGCCTGGAAGAAACTGCTGCTGCCGACCGCGTCAGTGGCCGCCCCTATCGTCGGAACACACGCCATTGCCGCCAATACCATCAACAAAGCGCAGGAAGGCAGGCCCTACAATAAGACTGAAGCCTTTATCACCAAGCACCCGTTGGCGATAGGCGCGCTGGGGGCAGCAGCGATCACTCCCCCGGTGCGCAACGCCATCAAAAGTTGGGGGAAATACATAGTAAAGGGCGCAGAGCATAAGTTATATAATTTACAAGAACTTGACCCCATCGAACAAGACAAGCTCATTTGTGCATACTGGGAATATGGGGACAATGAGCAAAATTTGTCTTGACAAAATGACAATAACAAAGCAACCTTAAATCAGTTCATAAGGAGAACCCATCTGATGAAACTAGAGCAAATGATTAAGCAAGCAATGGTCGACCACATTGTCAGCTTCGGCTACCATGAGCGCATGGAGAAGATCGCTGAGCATGGCGTTGACGACATTGCCGGAATCGACTACACCAGCGTAGTCGCCCATGGGCAAAACAACGACGGCAGCCTAACCAAGCAGGCGGCAGACGAGACTGTCACCCGGGAGATCAGACGTCAGATCGTCGCTACCGGATACTATAACACACTCAACAACCAATAGGAGATAAAATGAAGTTACATGAATATTTCAATAGCAGGCAGGATCAGGAGCAGCAGCAGAGCGGTATGACCAAAATATCCGCCGAGCAGATGCAGGGGATCATGAAGCGCGCGGGGGAAATCACGGACGAGCGGATGAAAGCCATCACTTTCGCCGAAGAGGTTTCCAAGGTTGCCGCGGCGGAGATCGACAACATGGACTTCTCCGATCCGGAACTGCAGAAAGTCGCCAACGAGCTGTACAGCTATGGCGCCGGCCTGGCTGACGGTGAAATGATCACCAAACAGGCCATGGCTCCCGCCATCTATGAAGAGGCCTATGCAACCATCCTCACCAAGATCGCCGAAACCATGGGCCCGGAAGCCGCTGAAGCGGTTGACAGCTCCCTGCGCGAAGCCGGTGGAGAAGAGCAGGTCGCGGCTGATGAGATCGATGCCGTAAAAGAAGAAATTACCGAAAACGTCGCCGAAGCGCTTGTCGAACAAGCCGGGGGACTGGAAGCCGTGCAACAAGATCCTGAGCTGTCCGCGGACATCCTGGAGCAATCAAGCGATATCGCCGAACAGATCGTCGAAGAAAACTTGGCCGGCGAATAAAGGAGGCCACAGTGTCAGACGTATTCTTGCAGCCTATCATGAAGATGATAGATAAACTAGGAATCAGCAAAACGGCGAGTGAAGCCGACTCCACTAACGTCGAGGGCATATCCAACGCCCAACTCGTTAAGGAGCTAGGCAAATTAGCCGGAGACATGCCGGAAGACCTAGCCGGGCAGAAAATGCACGACGAAAAAACTCCGATGGACACTCCGGAAGAACCGCCCGCCAGCCCTGTTTTCGAAAATAAGGCAGATTCCGCATACCGGCTCCAAAAGCGTACAGATGATAATCTTGACAACCTGTCTCAATCCTCGGCACCGCTGAGCAATCCCAGTGACCTGGATACCGATCAGGATCCTCTTGCGAGAATGGCTGCCAAGATCGCCTGCGCTATCGAGCCTATACTTAAGAGTGCCGACCAGAACCTGGTCGACCCCGCCGGAAGGCTATGCGCCCAAATCGACAAAACCGCCGCACCTGCGTTTGTCCAAACCGCGCAGAAGTGGGTGCGCGCCAACCCCGAAGCCGCTACGGCGGCCGGACTGGGCGCTGGCAGCATAATCGGCGGTGGCCTGGGATTTTTCGGCGGCAAAAAACATGAGCGTAAAAAAGACGAGACCGAGGATGCGGCCATATTCCAACTTGGTGCCCAGGTAGGCGGCCAGGCTGTTGCCAACCGCGTGATGGAGCATCTGCAGGCTGCGGCCAGCGGTCCCGAAGAGAATAAGGAAGGATGAGCATGGACCCCAAATTGATAATGAAAACCGCCCAAGAGCGCATAGCCGAGCTGGACAAGGAAAACGCCGTGCTTCGTAAAGAAGCGCAAGACACCAAGTCCGAGCTGCAGGGGGCGCTCAAGAAATTGGCCTACTACGAGCGCGAAAAGAAGGTGGACCACATCCTCGACATCCTGATCGACGAAAAGAACTATTTTCCCGCCGCACAGCGCCAGGAAAAAAGAGCCTATCTCATGGACGACAAGACCGACTTGGACGCCTTCCTCAAAATGGCCGGGGAGCTCAATCCCCGGGACCCCGGAATGTTCTACGAAGCGGATAACGCCCCGGTCAGCGCCGGGCGCGACGAAAACTTCTATTCCGCGCTGATGAATAAATTAGCCCGCGGAATGTACGGAGAATAACCATGAGAATGTTCAGGGTGCGCGTCGACCGCGAGATAAACGGAACCCTCTATACACGGCAGACCGCCTATGATGACGTAGTGCCGGGAATACCGATACGTCTGCATAACGACGGCACATACGATCCGCCAGAGCAATATTGGGATGATGGGACATTTACCATTACCTATGAGAATCTGCACCGGATGTATGTCTGCCAGTCCTGGAAGGACTCTGTTACGCTGGAGGGGAACGAGCAGGTGGCCATGGTGCCGTTTACTCAGCCCTTTAGCGCTATCGCAATCGTGGACGCAGACGATTTCGCCGATTACGACGATGTCTCCGACATAACGCCCGGTACAGCGTTCGCCATTATAAACGGCCTGTTGGCCGCCGCCACAGCAACCAATCCGCCGGTACTCCAAGTATTAAGCAACCCCAAAAGTATGTTTAACGACGAGTATGAGGTGGAATTTGCGACCTGGGGCTTGAGGCTACAGCCGTAGCATGCGCGCCACAGATAACATAAAGCCTAACGGCACACAATAAACACAACACTAGGAGAATAAATGACTAACTTCAAAGCTCGCACTGAAGGGATCAACAATGCCTGGCTCGCCGGCGACATGTTCGAAGAGTCCGGTGGCGTTACTCCCGTTGATAGCTTGAAGCCTGGCGTGCTTCTTTATATGAACGACGACGGGCGCTTTGAGCTTTTGGGTGATACCACTGTCGATATCACAAACAAACACAGAGTGTACTACTGCAACAGCTGGGCCGATTCCGTGACTGCGTATGGCAACGGAATGGTCTCGGCCATTCCCATCACCAAACAATTCGAATATGAGATCACCTTCGAGGCCGATGATGAAGCCATCGAAGCCGCAGCTGACCTGGCTGTCGGAGACCTGCTGTGCATCACTGACGGCGTGTATGCCGAAGCCGGATCTGGCGACTATGTCGTCGGTTCCGTCCGGGCTGGCAGCGCCACCGCCGATCTTGGCGGTACTATCACCGTCGCTACTTGGGGCGGGGACTACGTAGTCACCTGAACAATATAAAGGAAGGACAGAAATGAACAACAAACAACTCGAAGATAAGATGCAAAAAGTTGCGGAACTGATGCAGGATGCGATCAACTCCGGTCAGTTCGACCTCGTGAAGAACGCGTTTGCAGATGCCGCGACCGACTATATCGTCCGGTACTGCCAGGAAGAGTCCTTTGCAGAGAAGATCCTCAGCCCCCGCAACATCGCCGACCCCAAGTCACACCCGCAGATCCAGTTGTCCATGACATCGGACGACTTCTACTACTGGGAATGGCTCGAAACCGGGGCCCGCGCCCAGGAAGTGGCGGTTCGCGGTAAGGAAGAGCCGTACTATGTCGATTCCGAGAAATGGCGCGTATTCTTTGCGCCCATCCAGACCGACCCGGTAAAGAAGCCCTACGAAGAGCTCCTGGTCGCCCCCCGGCTCATGGACATGATCCGCGTGAACAATGCGGAGCAAGTCCGCCGCCAGCAGGATATCCGCTTTATGCGCCATACCGGCTACGGCCTCCTCAACACCGGCCAGACCATCACCGGTAACTGGAACAATGACGGCGAAATCTCCATGAACAAGACGGACATCGTCCGCCTGCGCAACGCGATCATCCGCCACGAGCTGGTGCCCGCCAAGCTGCTCATGTCGCACTTGGCCTGGGAATACTTCTATGGCTCCGACCATGAAGACATCGGCCCCATCATCAGCGACATCTTCTTCAAGGGGATGCAGCAGAGCGAATTGGCTGGCAGCCCGATCATCAAGACCGTGAAAACTGGCCTGGTGGACGCCGCTGGCAACAGCTTCTTCGACTATGTCGATCCGGTAACCAACGAACAGCACATCCGCATCTTCGCCTATGCCGACGAGAAGTATCTCGGACGCATGATCAAGATCGGTGCCGACCAGACCTATGCACAGTGGGATGGCCACATCTTCTCTTTCTACTCCCGCCGTAACCTCGGCCTGGGCTTCGGCGACGTGCGCGGCATCTCCTGCCTCGACGTGGTTGTGCCCAGCATCCTGGATGGTGCGGGAGCTGGTGAAGCCACCACTACGGCGTAAGCAATAATACCCACAGCCATGACAAACTAGGTGGAGGGGGCGCGAAAGCGCCCCTTGCCACAGAATGAGGAAATATGCGATACAAGATAAGAAACATCAACCTGGAGAACAAGAGATCCCGCTTTTTTAAGCGCTCTGTTTTCGTCGGCGGCAGACGCCTTAGATTAGGCGCCACAGCTGTCGTAGACCAAGCCGACCTGGATGCTGTCAGGAAATATGTGGCCTATCCCGGCGAAAAATGGGATCGCATGCACCAAATCTATGCCGAGCCCATTGGCGAGAGCAAGCCTGCCCCGGTGGCAGAGCCGGCCGTGGACCCCGTACCTGACAAACCAAAGAAAAGCGGCAGGAAAAAGCCCGAACCGGCGCCCGAGATACCCAATGTAACCTTGGCGGAAATCGACGAGGTAGTCGACGACACCGAGCCTGAGCCCCAGAATCCGGATTATGAGGAAATCGAAGTGGATCCCACCGAAGACGAGCTGGACGCATTCCCGCACGAAGACGGCACGCATTCATTAGATGAACCGGAACCAGAACCCGAGGCGGAACCGGAGATAGAGGATAAGCCGAAGCCGAAACAGAAATCGCGCAGCAAGGCTAAGCCTAAGGCGACCCCCAACCCCGAACCTGAGCCCGAACCTGAGCCCGAACCTGAGCCCGAACCTGAGCCTGAACCGGAACCGGAACCCGAGGCGGAGGATAAGCCGAAGCCTAAACGCAAGAAAAAATCCTCATCCAAGAAAAAGAAAAAATCCAAAACACCGAAAGCAGAGGCGGAATCGGCTGAAGAATGAATAATTCCCTCGAGCTGTTGATTACCGGTACCAGGTCAATACTCAACGATTACGCGGCCCGCAATAAACTCCTGGGGCAGATAGAGGAATACACCGACGAAGACATCTGTAACGCCGTAGACCTCACCCTACAGGAGATTAACTACGGAGACGTGTATCATACGTCATATACCTTGGACTCGATAATGCGGTCAAACCCCTTCCTTATGAGACTGGGCGTGGCTAAAAATGCCATGTTTAGCAGAATGATGGGGAAAACCCGCAATGCCATGCCTTATTCAGATGGTGCCGGATATGTCGATAAAGAGGGGAATCTGGCCGCATATCAGTCCATGTACGCACAACTAGCCCAGAAGTACGAGGATATGCGGATCAGGTACAAGGCATCTCTTAACGTACATAAGGCATTGAGCTAGCGTCGTGGACATCAGGGTTGAGCGCAAGGGCTACAACGTAGCGCTGATAGAGTGGGACGAGCCGGCCCGGGTGAAGCTCTATAAACAAGACAATGAGGCGGACGAACCCGTTATGCTTGCCGAGACCAATGCCGGTATATATATAGACGAGGACGAGCACTTCAGCGCCAATACCCCCCTGTACTACATCGATAATGCCGGGACATTGTCCCGCAAAACCCGCATGATCAGCCGTGGCGACAATTACCAGTATCACATTGCCGACAATTATCAATGGCAACTCAAGGTATTGCCGCGTGGTTTTGAGGTTAGCGCGTATCTCAAGGGCACGAACTCCAACCACTGCCCGGAATGCTACAACGAGACCCTGAAAAAGAGGGTCAAATCAATATGCAGCACCTGTGATGGGTCCGGCATGATTGGGGCCTTCAAGGGCCCCATTTCTTTTTATCTGGCGATCTCCCGGCGCACAAAAGAGAAGATCTATGACGACATGAAAGAGCGCGAAGAGGAGACGATCCACGCCTGGACCGCCAATGTCCCGTATCTGAAGCAGGGCGATATCATCATCTTTAATGGGATGCTCTATGTGGTGCATTACATCCCCAACTATATCTATTCCCCGTCCGAAACGGGCAATGAGCCGTTTATGGTGCGGCAGGAATTCATACTGATACGCCTGGACAGGAATAACGAGCTTTATGATAAGTTGCTTGAGCAATGATAGCCATCGTAGACATCCTCAAAGCCAAAAATCTTTATACCTTCATGGCGATAAAGGAACAGCTCATCCTGTGCATAGAAGAGGCGCTCCGGGGCACTGAGTACGAGGACAAATACGGGCTTAGCGGCAGCTTCACCAGCACCGACCAGACCATAAGCATAGTCGTAGGCATCCTGGCCGAGCGCCAGCTCATGGATTTCACGTCTTCCGGCGCAGGACGGTTCAGCGATGGCGCCACGCCGGGGTTCCGGGAATATACCTATGGCGTGAACATAACGGGCATTAACGACGAAGAGGTCAAAAGCATTTCCAAATACCTCTTTTACAAGATCATAGACGACATACCCAATATAAACCGCGAGGTAAAGGCGCGGATCCACACAAATCTCTACATGCAGCCCATTACCGCCGGCAATATCGGCGAAAAGCGGATGTGGTCCATCAATATCTTTGCCACCGCGGCCATTAACGAGATCTACCCGGCCAGGGTCTATCCCGCGGAAGCAACAGGCGACGGGCTGGACGGAGACGGCTATATCCCACCGGGATACAGCTCCTGTGTTGTTATCAGAGAATGGAAATATGACGGCGACGCGCCTCCGGCGATTACCGCTGAGCCCACTACTACCGCAGAGCCAACGACAACGGGGACGCCATGAGCGATAAAACCGAAATCATCGAAACGCTGGAAGCAGATGGCGTGACCCTGGACCGCGATATCCGCGAGATATTCATACCCTATTTCAATACCATTCTGGCCGGGACCGAGTATGAGGGCAAGATGGACGTTATATCGCAGAACGCGGAGTCTCCGGGCGAGAATACAATAGTCGTGGGCATAGCGACCGAAACAGACGCAATGAATGCCTATAATGGCATGATAGGCACGGATACCAACAGGGATACACTCTATTATCGCCACGAACGCGACGTCAAGATCCTGATAGAAATCAACATGTCCGACAACGACGCGCTGTGGATGCTGTGTAAATATGTAATCATGAACCTGATCCAGGACATGGCGCTACTGACATCGCGCGGAAAGTTCAAGATAGCGCAGCATCCCATCAACGAAGGCATCGCCGTTAAAGATGTCGGCGCGCGCAAGATCTGGACTGCGCGGCTGGCGCTTATGGCCAGAATACATAACGTGGCGAGCATGACCGCAGAAATATATTGACAAAATAACAAGCGCATTTATACATAATGCATCCTAATAAGAGGAGAAAGAATGAAAAAGGTAACCACCCAGATCGTATACAAGCCCAGGACGGTGACTCCGCAGTCGCCCACATTCAAGGCTGTCATTATCGACGCCGAACACTTTGTTCTGGACGAGTATAAGGCCTATACATACGCTTCTGCGGACTTTACCTCCGACGATGATACAGTTTTGCTGCACGACAACATAAGCGCGGACCTTGCGTCCATAAGCGTTCTCGAGGCAGCGGGAAAAGTAAAGTCGGGAGACACCGCGGTAGATTTACTGACCAACGGAGAAATTACTAATATTGGCATCGTCGACAATGAAGGCGCCCTTAAGACGTATGAGTGGGGGATGGGCCTGCCGGTGTTGGCCGGCCCCATAACGGTGGACGTCGAAGGCATCGTATCCGTGCCCGGCAGTTCCCTGGACAAGTCCTATTATATGGTGGCCAAGATAGGGGACTCATGGGTAGTCTCGCCGCTGACGGCGGTGGAGAGCACGACAACCGCCGAAGGCACCACCACTGAGCCTGCGTCGCGGGACTGGACGGTTGATCTGGGATTGATTGCCGACGATACCTATGCCGACGGAGACTGTATGATCTATGAGGATCTTTATGGTGTCAGCGGCACGGATCCATCGCCGGCTTCAGTTTATCTCAGCATCGACGAGGAGTCCACTGCTACAGATTACCGCTGCCAACTTATAGAGATAACGAACGCATCCCAGCTTGCCGACATGTACGGCGAGGCCGCCATGGCGACTCCCGGCAATATCGCCTACAGCGCCTATCAGTTCCTGCTGTATTCCGGCGGAGCCAAATCCTTCTATATCGCGCCTATAACGTCGGCAGACGATATAAGCGACTTAATCGAAGAGCTAAAAACGCACGACGACACCTACTACCTGATCTATAACTATGGCAGCTACAGCACGGACAAGGCCGCCTGCGACGCGCTTTACGCGCACGTGAAAGTCATGTCCTCGCCCCTTTACAAGCGGGAGCGCCGGCTTTATGTGAGAATGGATATGGCGGGTACGGATGCCGCGACTGTGCAGGAAGAAAAGGAAGCCGCCATCAACGCCGCCCTGGGGCTCGATAATGAGCGGGTGTCGGTAGTTCTCAACTATGGGACCACGGACAGCTTTATCCGCTATTGCGCCAGGCGCTATGCGGTCAGCCGCGACTACTGCCTGACCTATGAGCGCATCGCTTTTGGCAGCATCTGGGACCAGGTATCGCATCTCAGCGATGCCGACAAGGAAGAACTCAAGGATAATGGGGTGGTCGCCTTTGACCAGGAGACTCCCACCTCCGCGCCCATAGTGATGTTCCAGACCACGACCTATATAGAGCAAGATATCCTGGCCAAGAAAGAAGAGAATATCCAGATCGCCATTGACGAGCTGTGCTGGTCCGTGCGCCAGGTGCTGCTGCCTAGAATCGCCAAGGGCATGGACAATAAAGTGACGGCGGATCCGACCAGCGCCACGTCTCTTGCGTATATCTCAAACCTGAACGCGGACATTTCCGCGGTGCGCCGCGCTTACGCCAACACATTTGCCAGTATCAGCATAATGGGGGTAGAGCTCGACGAGCTGGATCCCCGGCACGTTCGCATGCACATCGCGGTTGTGCCCTACTATAATGTTAACCGCATAGATGTCTACATCTATGTTGTATAATAAGGGGAAGAAATGAACTTTGGAACTACAACCCGTGTGATCATACAGGACCAGCGCGTAAAGGCGATCGAGCCCAAGCTTAAGGCTATGATCGTCGGCGCTGCCCAGAACGCTGTCGCCAACCATCAATTCGTCCTGGGAGACGGTGAGTTTGTCGATTCCGTGGCAACCACCTATTTCGACGAGGAGTTGCCCGAGGCTCCCTGCTATGTGGCTGTGCGCGGCAAGGGTGCCGGCAGAAAAGACTCCGTGCTGCTCTATCAAACCAATAAGGTGCTGATGGAAAAATCGGCCTTCGAGTATCAGGAGGAATTTGCCGAACTGCTGACAGAAGTGCTGGAGACAGAGGTGACGCCTCCGGTCGCGGCGCCGGTAACGGCCGCCGTTGACGGAATAGACATTCACGCCTATACGCTGCTGACCCCGCTGTACGAGTATTATCGGGGGTCGCCGCTGCGTATCACCAATGACACGACAGACTCCAGGATAGTCGGCCTTACCAATGACGCCAAGGCCGCTACGGCCAACCTGCGCAGCATAGTAGCGCTGTATTACGACACCGGAACCGGCACGATCCTGTCCGAAACGTTTACAATGAGCGGAAGCGGCGAGTTCGTGCTGGAAGGCGAAACGCTGGAAAGCGACTATGTGGCGTTGTTCGAGGATCAGTTCAATGTGACCGAAGAGAACATCGCGCATGGCGCTCTTTACATAGACTACGTATATAACGACGCAAGCCTCGCAGGCACGATGTACTATATCGAAGATCTGGACGGGCTGCGGAACGTATTTAACAACGACGCCCTCAATATCGGCCCCAGCGGCGCTGCCTACAACGCGCACAAATACCTGCTAGCCAATGGATCGTCCGGCGGTTTCTACCTGTACGCCGTGGAGCCTACCGCCGGAGCTATGTATCTGACGGCCGAGGAGATCGCCGCGGCATTGCTGGATACCTATCGCTATAAGGATGCCTATGAGGTTATACCGATAACCCATGACCCCGACATGCCCGCCCTTATGGACGCGCATTTGATCGCCATGGCCGAGCCGGATAAGCGCATGGAGCGGCGCGGCTACGTCGGGCTGTACTTGCCCGAAGGAACGGAATACTATCAGTATGACGAGTTTGAGCATCTGTGCGACATAGGCCCTGAAAACGAACGCGATTATATGATCGGCACCACCGAGGAATCGGGGGGGACCGGCCGCTTCGGCAGCAGAGCCGCCTATGTATCGGCTATGATGAGCCTCAATGTCTACACCACCAACGCCAAGCTGACCCTGTGCCACACCAAATATGGAGTGATCGACGGGCAATACGTCACGGCAGGGACGCTTATGGCGATCTATGTCGGCTACCGCCGCACATTCCTGCCTGGATACGTCCTCGCCGAAACTCCGCTGCCGCTGGTGTCTTCCGTGCCGTTCGCGGGGCTGCTAAGCGACATCGAGCATTTGCATCAACTGCAAAATTATGGGATCCTGTCTATCTACCAGGCGACGCCAGGGGCACCGGTAAACATATACTATCCCTGCACGGCGGCCACGGACTATTTGCAGAAATCCGAGGAATACCTGGTCACGGGCACCGATCTGTTCGCCAGGGAGATCCGCGCGTCGCTTGAGCCGCACATAGCCCGCGGCGAAGATAACAAAACCTCGCCCGGATTCACGGGGCTGAAGGCGGTTAACTATCTGGAAAAACTGCGTAAGTTTTTCCCAGCGCTCAAGACACGCTATGTCGAGAGATATGGCCTGTTCGACGATATCAAGTTGGGCGCGATCACCAATAACCCCGATTATGAGGGTGGCATAATGGTATCGTTGCGAGTAAAATATAAATATCCCGTCACATACATAGAAGTAATACTGTACATCTAAGGAGAACCCAATGGCAGATACAGATAACACCAAAATACCTAATCCCGGATTACTCGATCCGGTAGATGAAGACGATATAATCAGTCCCGGGGAAATTGTCGGCGGCGACTCTATCCTGTTGTTTTCCTCATACGCCGTATGGGACGACGTGGCCGAAGTGCCGCCCGCCAGCCCCGATGAGGAGTATCTCGTCGGCCTGGTCCAGGGCTTGTCTATAAATTCAAGCCGCATGATAAGGTCAGTCCATCAGATAGGGGAAACGGATCCGGTACTCATATCTTCCGTCGGGCAGAAGTCCCTTAACATAGCCAACATTATATCCGAGGCCACCAACCTTGCCAAGGCGCTTTATGGGGCGATGATGGACAACCGCGACGCCCTATACGCCGCCGATCTTATCAGCCTGAGGCAGCGTGATACATTGGCCAAATATGTCGACCTGGAGATCCCCGAAGGACTGCCGCGCGACCTGATGCGCATACCGTTCGGGCTGAAGCTCGTATTCAACAGCGGCGAAGGCGATGAGTTGCAGACCGTGCATCTGGGGCACTGCCTCCTGGCCACAGACAGCAATGCCGTAGAGGCTGGAACTCGCGGTATCGGCGGCGCTAATGCCGTCATGTGGCAAAAGACCACCTATATCAACGACACAGATGAAGACGAGTCATAACAAGGGAGTAAACCATGCTTAATAACACAAAAGAATTACTGGACGCATGCGACGTCGTCTACAGGATAAAGGCATCAGCGAACGATGACAGCCCCTTATCCTGGTATATCTTGGGCTACGTGGCGGCCGTCCAGACCAGCGAAAACCGGAATATCGCGCGCAGATCGGAGATAGGCTCCAACGCCACTGTCTTATTGGTGGACGAGTCACAAAAGAGCATGTCCCTCCAACGGCTCAACACGGCCCGCAAAAGCGGAAGGGCGCCATATAACAGGAACCTGCCCGCGATGGTAAAATACATTGTCAACGGCGGCGGTACATCCGAAAAGATCATGATAGACACCGACGACCCGGCCTTCAACAAGCCCTTCGACATTGAAAAGACCTATTACACCGTGGTCCGCGAAGCGGAAGGAGTTGGAGTTCCGGTGTCAAAGACTACCTATATCAGATGCAAGATGGCGCAGCTCAGCATCGGCATTGGGGCAGGATCCAAATACTTGGACGACGCCGTGACGATCTCGTGGGAGACGACCATTAACGAAGATATCGGCGGCAGCTCAACGGGAGCAGAATAACCATAGGGAGACAAGATGCAACTTAAGACTGTAAGGCCCGAGGAGATCGGGCCGGGAAAGGATGCTCCGCGTACAGCAGAGGACCGGAATGAGGCCATGGAAATCGTGGATAAGTATATCATGGGCGAGCCGGTCGAGAAAACCGTCATGATCAAGAAGATCAAGGTTGTGTTGCGGGCGCCCAGCGTTGGAATAGTGAACGAGATCTACCGCGACGTGGCCAAAGCCGCCCAAGACAGCTATGTAAACATGCAGGTGGAGTCATCGGCAAACATGCTCAGCGCCTATGTCCGCGAATATAACGGAAAAGATTTTCTGAAAGACCTCGGCGAAGATTACGACACCGTAGAGGGCAAGAAAAAGATCCGGACTTATTTGGATAAAGTCCTCATAGAGCCGGTGCGCGACGCGTTGTCCGATCAGATGTTTAAATTCTATGATGACGTTAAAAGGGCCTTCACGGACGAATCGCTGGATTTTACCTAAGCACGCCCCGCGGCTATAGAAGAGTAAAGATGGTTGCCGACGGGGTAATTAGGGGCGTGCAGATAAAGCGCGGAGACCCCGTCGACACGCTGCTGAGATCATATTACGAAGGCCTCTTTAACGCCGACATGATATCCATGTATGTGGCGACGATGCCGCTTACCAACGATACGCTGCAACTTATCGATACCATGATCAAAAATAAATACCCATTTTTGGATAATGCCACCCTGAATAGACAGGAAGAAATTGATAAGTATAACAAGGCCTGGAAAATGGCTAAACGGTATACGCAAAGCAAGAGAGAGAAATAGTGCCCGCAGAATATCCCTTTTCCGGTATGGACATGCTGCAAAACAGCATTGCGCAGTTGGTGGGGGAACTGCGAAATGTCGGGGCAGCCATAGGCCAAAGCGCAAGATCGCTCAATAGCGCCGGCTTACAGCAAGTCTCCCAGTTCAGTTCGTCTGTCAACGCCGTCCATGGCGCCGCGATGGCCGGAGCGCACCGGGTGATGGCGCCAAGCGATGGCGGCGGCAACTTTTTCCGCGAAACCTTCTCCAGCCAATTCAATAAGCCGTCCCTATGGTCAAGGGACCTGGTCGCGCTTAGCGGGCTCAAAGATTATGAAGACATGTACGGGCACGAGGTGCAGCGGTACGCACGCCAGAACATGTCGCACCGGATGGAAAGCGCAGGCGTAGGCGCGCTCAGGGCGGGCGCATTTGGCGGGTCTATGCTGATAAAGAGCACCTTGGTCGGGCTCCCGGTCGGTTTGGCGCTGGACTATACGGTCGGCGAGTTCGCGAAGAACGTAGAACAGAAACATGATTGGTGGAGGTATCTGGACAAAGCGGGGAGCAATAATGTACTAATGGGCAAGGGAGCCGGCGCCTACGGCGGCTGGGGCGACGAGTCGCTCAATGATATGTCCAGATGGCTGAGCACCCAGGATAAGACCTGGTACGGCAATCGCGAGAGCATGAAATATGAGGAGCTGCAATCAACCGTAATGTCGGCGGAGATGCAGGGCTATTTCTTCAATACAGTGGACACCGCGGACTTCAAGCAAAAAGTCACCAAGCTGGTGCAAGACACCAAAGAAATCATGAAGACCATGAAAATGGCCAACGACGAAGCGGCCGCCCTGATAGGCGAGTTGTCTTACTTCGGCTATAAGGACGCGTCCAAGACCATCAAAGACATGAACCGCACCGCGGCAATGACGGGCCTGTCGTTCTCAGAAGTTAAATCATACGGCATGGAATACGCCAAGAGCTCGTACGATGCCTTTACTACGGACAAAGATGTAAGCACCCAGCTGATAAACAGCCTGCTTCAAAAGTACGATAAGCTGACAATGGGCGGGGCTGAAGAAGAGGCGCGCGGCATTAACAGAATGATCACAAGCCCGCTTGCGCATCTAATCGGCACAAAATACGACCCCAATACGGGCCACATGGTCCCGGACGAAGCGGCATTGACGAGACTAGCCGGATCTAATCCGATAGATACTATGCAAGAGGCTTCGGCCAAGCTGGCGGCGCTGCAGGGCGCCGCGGGAGGCGACCATACCCTGGTTTCGCGGATGCTTATGGAGCTCAGTGTAATGGGGCCGACGCTCATGCAGTCAGTGACCCCGGATGTAGCCCAAAGATATGCTCTTGGCCAGAATATGTCCCGGGTGCGTACCATATTTGAATACATGGCATCCAGCGATCCGACCGGTAAATTGCGAAAAGCCCTGGATATGGGCGGGGACGACCCGTTTGAGTGGCTGGCCGACATAGACGAGACTACCAAGAGGATGGCGGCCGGAATTTATGCGAAGCAATACGGCGGCAATATGGGCGACGTCCTCAAAATGCTCAATGCCAATACGCCCGGCCAGGGAGTTGTTCATCGTACGGGGCCCAGGTCAATTGATGAAATAAGCTCACCCTTTAAGTTGGTCGGCGGATTCTTGGGGATGGGCAAGCATTTGCAAAGGGGGCCAGGGCTGTCCGCGGGATATTTGAATGACAGCAACTGGAGCTGGGGCGAAGCCTTGACCGGAATGCCGGAAATGCCCGGATGGTGGGAGCAAATGCAGGGGGCATTTAACGAAGCCTTTACGCCCGGTTCGCGAAAATATTATTCGAGTATGACAGACCCCAAATTTAGCCTGCTGGGGCCCCAGGCGCGGCTTAACCCAGCCGGTCATGCGCTGTTTATGTGGGGAGCCAATGACCTCAAGCACGACGTGCTCATGGAGGATATTCAGAGGGTGATGGCCGAAAAGACCGGAGTGCGGGCCTTTAAAAAGGGGGACGACTCACACGCTTACATATACGCCCTAATGGCCAGGGAGAACTATGTCGACGCCGATGCAGACGCAATGATGCGCAATACCTATCGCAACCTATACAGAGGCCGGGGCATGTCGACAGTAGAGGCTTATGACGCCGCCGAGGCACTTCCGGGCGGCAGGCACATCCGCAAGCAAATATACGGCAACGACCAGCATGGAGAATGGCTGGAAAATTACGGCCGCTATAAATCAATAAATTTTTACGGTGGCCAAGGCGAAGCATATATGAACAGCGTTACGGGCACGTCAAAGGCGGCAGAGATCCACACGCTGATGGGAGCGCTGCATAGCAGGGAAGGCGCCGCGGAGATAGAGGAATACCTGCAGGGAGGCGGAGAGTACAATAGTCTGATGCTGTCGCCAGAACTGGTGTCGCGCAATGTTGACATCTTTAAGACGAGAAATGCCGATCTGGCGGACTGGCAATTGTCGATCAAGCGGGATGTATTAACAGCCGGATTAAAGCTTCCGGCCTCCGCGCAATTAGCATTTGCAGAAGCCGCGAGCACAAAAGATTACGGAAAATTTGAAGGCGCCAACATTAGATTTGCGCGTAAAAGCGGGTTATCCGCCGCGTCTAATAGAATATATTTGGATGTGGCGAGAGCGCTTAATCCCCATGGCATGGACTCGGTCCAGTTGCCGGGCGCCCTGGCTTTGGATGCGATCACGTCAAAATCGCAGCTTATGGGGGAGATAGCCACATCGCCATACGCGGAACTCTTCACGACAAGCGCCGTGACCAACTTATACAACCAATTGGCCGACCCTACCAGCAGTTTTTCACAACGCGACAACAAGAGCCAGGCCGAAATAATCGCCCAGGCGGCCGCGGCCGAGTCCAGGCGGCAGGGCAAGGGGTTAACCCGGGCCCAGATAAGCGATATGGCGGGAGTGGCGCAAAGATCGCTGCCGTCGGATACGAAAACCGCAGAATTGCTGGCCATGGAGTTCAACCGTGCCCAGAACACCGTCAAGGGCGCCGTGGATACCAGCAATATACACTTGGCTAAGATAGCCACCGGAATCGGGGGCTCATCTGAGGGCAACGCGCTTCGCGTGGTCATGTATAAGCCCGGGCAGAGGGGTAATTTGGAAAAAGATGCTGATAAATATGCGATGGCGAACCAAGGCTTATAGGTGTAGGACATGCCGACAAACGGGATAATCGACCAAGACCTTACCCCATCCATGTCATATTGGCGCGGAGCGGTGATAGAAGTATGGGAAAGCGCCATACCCAATATGAGGCAGCAAAGTTTCGAATATCACATCTGCTGCCTTGTCACCAAAATGCAGATGGGCGTAGAGGTGATATACGGATATAGCAACATCGTATCCAACCTTGAGTCCATCTTCGGCAACACGATCCACAATAACGAGCCCATCGACCTTACGCTGGAGTTTCCCACCATACTGGATGCCTATAATTTTATGCACTCATGCGCCAACCATCTGATGGCGGCCGTGTCCATACGCAACGGGAAAACGTCTCATATCTACTTTGATCATTATGCCCTGGAGCATGTGATCGTATCCCAGGCCTCGGTAGCTATCCAGCCCGGCACAATGGGGGCAACGGCACAGATCACACTGGTCGGGTATGAATATACGTATCTCGAATCGGTAATGGAAAGGCCCAAGTATTACAGATCGACAATAGAGTTATTTGATTTTCACTCCGGAGTGATAAGCGACAAGGTGACGCCGCAAGTAATGTACCAGCCGCAAGGCGGTACAGGCCAGGGGCAACAGATTAGAAACGAGGAAGACAATAGTAAGTGCACCATAATGTTCGGGGATAAAGAGCCGGTTTGGGCGGTGTACGACGTTTATATTCTCGGCCTGGACATTGCCTATCGCGACAATATTAAAATGATCGGCACAAATAGCGAATATACCGTATATCCGCGATTTCCCACGATCATCAATCTGGATCTGGTGATCCCCCGGAATCCCGAGGCGCAGTCTTCCTCCCTTAACGCCAATGAGGACGGGAGCCGCGGCGCGGGATACAGCGAACAAAAAGCAGAGCATAACATTGGCAAAATGTTCGAGACGATCAAGAATATGGTCAGAGGCGAGGAACTGATGACGGTCGTGTCGCCCATGTATGGCACAATTGTGATACTCCCGTCTGGCATTACCACGGACAGGGGGCAAGACCAGCAAGGCTCGGTGGGGATAAACGGAGTCATTATAAGACACACGACAGCGTTACGCTCAATATCGCCCGATGACATGGACTATGAACTAGACTTCGCACTGCCAGGCCATCATGAGCCCTAAGCCCTACCCTAAACGGCGCTGCCGCTATATAGGCGCTTATCTAATCATAGAATGCTATCGTGACATTAATATCCCGATCATCAGCGTCACCGCCACCGCCATAAACAACACGTCCGCGGTGGCCGCGGTGCGGGTGCATCCCAACCCGTTCCTCCACAAACTGACCCGCGGGACTAATATCTTTGTGGTGTGCGAGATTGTCGAGCAACCTATCGATACCCACCCTAAGAAACACGTCATGTTTATCGGGGACGTATCGTCAATACAAACATCCGCTAATGCCGGCAACGTTGAGTATATTATCAACCTGGTGGACAATAGAAGATACATAGCTGAACTGCCCTCTTTTTATTTGAAGCTGATGCGGACCCAATACGAGACATTTAAACACACATACACCAGCGAGTCAAAAGAAACCGTATTCTCATACCAGGACCAATTCGCCGACGCCAACTTCTATGGCATTGCGGGCAAGTACCTGGAAGACACCTTCTACTATCACATCACCGACCCGCTAGAAATACTAAGTTTTATGCAGGCGTTTTATTCGGACTCCCTATATTCCTACATTGCAAAAATGCTGCAGCCGCTGCAGGACAGCACGGGCTGGGAGCCCTATTACGTTAACATGAACAAGAAAAAGAGGATAACCAGCCATATAACCGTATATGACGATGGCATTTTCCGCTCTGATATAGCGGCCAACTTTGCGGAAACAGCATTATACGGGGCGATACACTCCATCAAAAACGCGCATGCCGAACTGAACACCACCTATGAAGACGCCCTGGGCAGGCTGTCGGAGCTGGGGTATCTGTTCAACACAAACCTTTTCCCGGCCATGAGCGGCGGCATGGCCACCGAGATAAAGATTCCCAGCGGAGCGGAAGAGAAGGAGATAATATATACGATTAAATCCACCTTATTCCACGGGGACTTATTGGGTATTGTCAAAATAAGCGACGATGCGGACGAGGAGATCGGTATACCGACAAAGGCGGCTAGATATTTTTCATCCGGATCTACTTATAATATGGGAATAATTGCTCAGGAGTCTGTCGAGATATATGATGTGAAAAGCGGGAATAATACATATTACGCTATTGTGAGCCGGCGCCAGCATAGCGACATGAGCCTCGCACCGCCGAGCAAGCCCAGGATCAAGGAATTCACTGTGATGCCTAAGTTTTACGGCGTGGTGCCCCCAAGATGCAACTGGGGCATGATCAGCGAGTCTATGACCTTTAATTGCATAATAGCAGAGCCGCCGATAACGGCATTAAAATATAACCTGATTGAAGGCAATTCCGGGGCATCCGTGTTTTCCTGCGCATATCCCGGCAACCTCAAAATATTTTCATATCAAAACAAAGATAATGCCGGCAACGGGGCATACTCCATTTCATTGAACGGGGTGCGTAAGGCAAATATCAGCTCAGGCGAGATACTATCCCTAGGGGCGGGACAAAGAATTACCTCCACCACCTGGGCCCACTCTAATCGCAGCAAGCCGAGCAACCAGGGCGGCACGGACATTGGGATGAAGGCAGGAACTAGGATAGGCAGTTATACAGACGGCATAGTTGTACACACTTATTCGGCATCCAAGGCCGGAGATCAGAAAGCCAATGGCGGCAAGGGCAATGAGGTGGTGATAGAGTCGGTAGGGCCAGCCGGCACCTTCAAATGGCACTATTGGCACCTCGATAAGGTTATGGTAAACGTAAATACGGCCATCGTTGCGGGACAGTTGATCGGCACATGCGGCAGCACGGGGCATAGCACCGGGCCGCACCTGCACTTGGGGATAAAAACACCGGACGGAAAATGGGTTAATACCTATAGGCTATTTGACCCCAGCGCCCCGGCAGTCATTAAAGCGCACGGCAAGGTTGTCAATACCATAGTAACTTATGATCTGGCCCAAATAACCACCACGAAATGGACCCCTGGCGGCGGCAGGCAGGAAATAACGGCACCCGAGGCGGCGGCGGTCGGGCCGCAGCCGGCCCCAGACTGGCGCAATCTATATCCGGACAACTACTACAACCGTCCGGCGGAAAATATATATGGGCTCAAGCGCGTAAGCACTAGGGGATCGGCATTATATGAGATGGAAAAAATGAGCCAGTATCTTGAGGGCGGCGACACAGACGATGGCGTGATCCCCGCCATGACTGCCGACCACAAGTCGGCAATGCTGAGGGCCAAGGTCATCCAGGACTACTATGAATCAACGGTCAGCCGCAATACCGGGACGATAACCATAGAGGGCCTCAACGAATATGTCATGGTTGGCTTCCCCTATCTCCTATACGCGCCCAAACAAGGCATATTCTACTATGGCTTTGTTGAAGAAGTCTCACACAAGATAGACAATAGCGCGGGACATGCCTACACTGAAATATCCCTGAGTAGCCTCACTACGGCTTACTCCATAAATGAGATAGAGCAAAAGTTTGCGGGCTATATGAAGTCCAAATGGGTCGGAGAAGGCGGATTTAACAATCTGAATGGCATATATGGCCATATCACGTCCAAATTCATACGGATAGAGGAATACCGGCTTCTGGACCTATACTCGGCATACGAGCCCGCGATAGACTCGCCCTATTTGCCCGCGGCAGACTACAGATACCAGCAACTGTTAACGCTCCTGGGTAACGGGATGAATTATCGGCCCATATGCCCCCTGGAGAAGCTGCAGAATTATATGTACGGCAACAAGCAAGACGTCGCGCTTCACGACAATGTGGCGGGGAGCAAGAACTCGCCAGCTCAGTGGATAACCTCGGCCATGTGGGAGACGATAAACCAAATCCTAAATTACTATGATAGCAGATTAAAAACATCGCTCAGCAGGGACCTGCAAGGGCAGGAGCCGGTAATATTACCAGAAGACTATACTCCTGTTTACGATGACAACTATAGCGAAGAGCCTGAACTTATACCCATAACTGCCGAAACAGTTAGCGGCAACGATGAACCAGAACTGACCGGAGACCCCGACAGCATAGTGTGGTTCCCGGAATTTGAGCAATAATGTCAACCAGTGAAGTCCCAAAGAGCCGGCGCCGGTATGTGGGCGCCAGCATAATAATGGAGTGTTGCCGCGACACACCGATCCCGATCATAAGCGTTACGGTCGCTAATGAGGCCAATAGGCCGGCAACGGCATCTGTGCACATGCACCCTAACCGGAACCTGCACCGGCTTACCAGGGGGCTTAATATATATGTAATAAGCACCATTATGGAGCAGGGAGTGGACACCGGCCCGGTGCAGAAGGTGATGTTTATCGGCGATGTTGTATCGATTCAAACAACAACAGTTAGAAATAACACCGAATACATAATCAATCTATCGGATAATCGCAAATATATAGCGGAACTGCCCAGTTTTTATTTGAAGTTGATCCGGACCAAGCACGACCAAAACAAGGGGGCGCATTACCGCAACGATCCCGGCGGAATGCAGTCGCCCTTGGGAGACGTCGCAGGCGGCTATGCCGGAGCAAACGGGATCCCGTCCCTATATGACGAGTGGGCCGATGCCAACTTTTACGGGATTGGCGGTAAGTATCAAGCCGAAAATGCGTATTATGATATAACGGACGCCAGGGTCGTGGCCATGATGGACAAGATCATGGACAAGAATACGCTTGCCGGGTATTTAAAAAAGATGCTTGAGCCGCTCTATGCGCCTACCGGATGGGAGCCCTATTACGTTAACATGAACAAGAAAAAAAGGATAACGGATCACCTCAGGGTATATGATGACGGGCTCTATCAGGCTGCGATAAAGGCAGAATTTGCGGAGGCGGCCTGGCAATCGATAAAGGATTCGCACGCTGAGCTGCATACCACCTATGATGACGCCCTGGCCCGCTTATCCGAACTGGGCTATTTATTTAACAGCAATTTGTTCCCGTCGTTAACTGGGGGCAAGGAAGAAAGCCTGAGCCTCGATGATGGCGACACCATAGAATATCAGATCCGGTCTGCACTATTGCCCGGGGAACTGATCGGCATAGTGCGGATCGCCGATACTGACGACGAGACCCCGGTCCCCACCAAAAGCGCCCGGTATGCCATCAATGCGGGTTCTGGGGGCTGCATGTATGACGCCCCGTCTCCCGAAATATTCAGCGTAAGCAAAGATGGCTACACCTATTATGCGATTATCAACAGGGAAAAAGACCACAAGGGCGGGAACGTCAAGGCAAGCCCCAGGGTTGAAGAGTATAATGTCATCCCAAAGATGTATGGGGTACTTCCTCCTAAATGCAACTGGGAGATCATGCGGGACGGAGTGACGCTTAACGCCATGATAGGCGAGCCGCCGATAACGGCGCTTAAGTATAATCTAAAGGATGGGTTTACGAACGTGTCAGTGTATACGTGCGCCTATCCTGGGGGGCTAGAATTTTTTTCGCTATACGTAGCACCGATTATAGAATCAACTGAGCCTGTGTTGCCACTGCCGACCGATGGAGGCGGCACGGATGATGGCGGGAAGACCTACTCTACGTCGATAGAGGATGCCATCCGGAATCATGTGCCCGTCGCTCACCGGGATATTGTGAGGGCTATTATATGGGTGGAAAGCGGGGGCAAACACCACGCCACCAGCGATTTTGTCCCCAAGAAAGGCAAATACAAGGGCATGCTCATGCATGCATATGGGCCCATGCAGGTGTATCCTGAGGCACAGGGAACCGAGGTTGACTGGGCGCGCATCAAGTCCTACGATATTGACTATAATATCTGGGCGGGGTACTATGTATTCAGGAAATACGTAGATATTTACAATGGCGACGTTATAAACGCACTGGCTAGCTACAATGCCGGAAGCCCGACCACCAAAGGCTTAGGCTATGCACAAAAAGTCAGAAATCGATATATCTACATTACCGGACGCGACCTACCCGGATTAATATCCGTGGCGGGCGGCAGAAATACAATACCGTATAATCCAGCTGGCACGGCGAGCGCCGGCGGCGGCGCGGGCGAAGTAATCATACCTCAACCAACGGCCGCACAGCCGCAAGCGCCGGCATTTGATCTAGACATAGGCACCGGGCACACTGATATCAACAGGTATATGTCGTATGGGCATGGCCAGCACCACTTTGAAGCGGAAAACATCTATGGGATAAAGCGGGTAAGCACCACGGGATCGGCAATATATGAACTGGAGAAAGTGACGCAATATGCCGAGGAAAGGGACGAGGCCAACAGCAATGACCTAGTGGTGAGCCGCCGGCAGAAGTTCGACATGATCAAGCAAAAGGTCAAGAGAGATTATTATGAGTCCACGGTCAGCCGCAATACCGGGGTAGTGATAGTGCAGGGCTTGGCGGAAGACGTGATGGTGGGGCTTCCGTACATAATCTATTATCCGCCTCATGCCTTATTCTACTATGGCTTTGTCATGAGCATAACACACCGGGTGGATAACAGCGCCGGAGAGGCTTATACGGAGATAGCGCTCAGCAATTTGATGGCTACTGCGTCTATTAATGCCGTAGAGTCAGCGTTTTCGGGCTACATAAAGGCGTCCTACGTGCCATCCGGTAAAATCAGCCTTAAAACAGCCCTGGCCAACCTCAACAAACTGTATGCCGCGGTCGCGCATACCGATAATATAACCGAGGAGGACTACAGATTATTCGATCTCGGTGTCACCGGCAACGCAGAAATACTAACAAAACTCTTGACAAGCAGGCCGGGGCACAGGAACATATGTACAATGGAGAGATTGCAAAAGTATTATTACAACAATGAGAGAAGCGCGATGCTGCACGACGACGTGGTCGGGACCGTGTGTTCCAGGCGCCAATGGATCAGCAGCGCCATGGATGACACAATGAAAAGGGTAGCAAGTGTTTATGGCCCACAGATCAAAACAGCGTTGTCATACACGCAGGACTACGACGAAGTGGAAGTCCGGGAGCCCGTTGTGATAGATAACGAATACTCCGAGGAGGAGGCCGCCGAAGATGAGTAAAATCGACGATAAGCACATGGCAATGATAAATTACCACGTCAATAAATTTAGCGGAAGCGACGTGCCGGCATCAGTCCTTAAATCCAAGGCAAAACTCATATACGCGGAGACCCGGAAAACCTATGATCCCAGCAAGGGCGACTTTGAATCATACCTCAATAAAAATCTCATGGGCTTGAACCGCTTTGTAAGCGGCTCCATGCAGGTCCGGATGCCGGAATACAAGCAACAAAAAATGCGGACGGTAATGGATACGATCCATGACGAATACGGGGACGACGATAACGTAGACTTTACTCACATGTCCAAAATCCTGCACATGAAGCCTAAAACCATAAAATCTATTTATGCCGGAGCGCATAGAAGCATCATAGCGGATCCCGCTGTTGCCGATTTCATGCCCGTAAACACGCTGGGCCAGGCAGGCGGCTATGACGCCGAGAAACTGTATCAGTCGCTTCCGACGCAGATGCATAGAGATGTATACGACTATGCCATGGGCGAGCATGGCAAGGAATTGCTTAAAACTAACGCGCAGATCGCCATGCGGATAGGCATGTCCGAGTCATACGTACGCAAGATCAAGGAAGACGTGCTTGCCGCGCTGAAGGTATCATAATGCCGCAAACCCCGCCAATCCCCGTACCTCCAGTCGCTGGAAGCATAGCGACCCCAGAAGGGGCGCTAGAAAAGATATGGCAGTCCATTAAGGCGGCATACGCCACCACTGCGGGATGGGGCAAGGATAACCTTACGGAGGTCACCAATGACGAATGCCTGCTGGGGGCGATACACCAATACCGGATGTGGCAGGCATCATTTAACGCAACCTACGCGCTGTTTGAGACACAATCGCCCGTCTATCTGGATGTTACCGAGGGACCGATAGCGCAACCGGTGGAGGGCGAGATAACGCCCATCATCAAGGACAAGTTCACCATTGACAGCAGCGCGAATAAAACCTATATACGGAACCCGATGGACATGGCGCATTGGGCAAACAAGGCCAGTTGGACCCAGTTGGAGTTGGATGTCAAGCATCTCGGAGAAGGCACCGTATACGACTATGATCAGCAGCATACGTCTATTGTCGGCTCGATACAGGCGTGTAAGGAAGCCATAGACAAGATAGACCCGGACCAACTAGACTATAGCAACTCCGGACTGGTTATAGGCATTGGGCTGTTGATGCTGCAAACGCCGGACGCACTCAGCCGCGATGATCTCACGGAGATTCTCGACGACATAGACGATAAATTAGCCGCAACACGCCAGCTGCTAACCGCACTAAGCCTTGTGCCAAGCCACCAGGACGAGGGCATAGAAACCCTTATGGAAGAGTTTCTGGGGATGAATTTGCACGATTATGTCGACAATATACTAACCGGGAGGATCTTTGGCCTGGGTGAGGCCAGCAGCCACGCGGCGGCCCTGGTCAACATGCTGGTTATGGCGGAAGGGTTGCTTGCGCCGTGCTTGGGCATGATAAACGGCGGCAAAAGCAATATGGGCGCCCTCAGCGGGTCCATGTCGGATGGGCTGGCCAAGGTGGGGAAATTGGTGGCCACGATCACCAGTTACATTGAAATGGCCACAAGGGCGGCAACCGAAGCCGCGCTGGACATAGCGCTTGCCGCCATAGGGGGGTCGTCGTCTATCATTACCACGATGATGGGGCTGAAGATGCAGGTGCAGGAGTTGGAAAAGAAGGCCCAGGACGCCGTAAGGGGCATCAGCATTGGCAAGGTAATGGCACCTCCCGGGCTGGGGGAATGCCCGCTTACAGCCCTGGTGAACCTTGAGTCTGCCAAAGCGACCTTGGAGGCCGGCATTAAGAACGCCATTATGATGCCGCTGATGTCATTGGCTAACGAAATACTCAAGCCCATCCTCGAGGCCGTGTCGGACATCGCGGGCGAGCTGCAATCGCTGCAGAGCATGCTGGGCGCGTCTCTGGCGGCCGCATTCAACACAATATCAATCCAACGCTGGGTGGATTATGCCCTGGTCTACCAGCTCAATAAGATGCGCGAGACCGCACAGCAACAGGTGAGCTACTACCACGAACTCAAACAATATTTTACCGTGTTAAGAAATAGGATCAGGCCGCCGGACAGGCGCTACCAGATGATAAACCGCGTATTTAAGTCCTATGTGCGCCGAATAGCGGATGTGGCGGAGGAACACGACAATAGGGTCGGGCGGCAGGAGTATGCCTATAATCTTACGGTGGAAGCAGCAAGGCTCCTCGGAGCCGCATCGAGCCTGCTGGTCAAAAGAACCGCTGACGACAAGGATAAAAATGACGTTATCGCGTCGATGCGCCAATATGACGCCATAAAGGAAGAAGGGGCCGAGCTCTGGGAGAATATCCGGGAAACAGGCAAGAACCTTGAGGGGCTCTGGAGAGAGCTGACAATGGTGAGGGCGTCCGATTTACTGGGGGTGGAGCTGGTAAAGTTTATTGATACGTTTAGGGAATACGCCAAGGTGGTAAGAACAATATACGGGCTGGATCTCAACGATGCACTAGACCAGCTCGAAGATTTGATAATAGGACAAATCGGCCCCCTGCCTGAGCCAAAGCCGGCACCGGGCCCGGAATATCAGGAGATACGATGAAAAGGGACCTTGCGGTAAGCAGAGCGGATAAAGACGGCTACATATCATATGAAATCTTGCCTACGTATGACATAACCAATTCATACGAGGCGTTTGGACACAAATATCTTAAGCTGCTGCTGTCAGACCAGTATGGCGGCCTTTTGGAAAGCGTGAGGCGGTATAAGACATCAGCCAAGGTTAGCACCTGCGTCGCGAACACAGACAAAGAAATAAAGAGGCTCGCCGCGGTGTATCCGGACTCTCTATACACCCTATACGACTCTTATCTAATAAAAAAACTTGACATAAACACCGCTACATCGTCATTAATATTGGAAATAGGGATCGTCTTTAAGGGCGGCAGCGTGATGACCGTAACATTATAGGATTGGTGACATGACCATATTAGAATATCTGCGGAAACTTTTCCGCAACGACCCGGACCTCAGCCAGTACGATATAAGCGAAGGTAGCAACTACTACGACCTTGTCTACCGGACATTGGAGATCGTGCTCAATGAAAGCCTGCTGCAAGACGTGGTGGGATGGGCAGATGTCTATGACATCAACAAGGTGGACCAGCTCTCCTATGTCGATATAGCGCACATCGCCGCCCAATATGGCATCCCTGCTCCGAGAACAAATTATTCATTTGGGAACGTGCGGCTGATATTCAATACGCCCGTAACGGTAGAGTTGCCGGTCGGCACGATGTTTTCATCGAATAGCGGCACGTTTTCCACAATGTCCTATGAAAGCGTTCTATCCAGATATCTGGAGTCCAATACCCGAACAAGCGACGGCAAATACCAGAGCCAGCCCATAACGGTGGTTAGCTATAGCGGGCAAAACGCGAAGGCCAACTCATTGGGCCTGGTCAACCTGTCCATAACGGAACTGGCCAGGATAGAGAACGACGAGATCAACAACGGCACCGCCGGCGTCGATAAAGAGATACTGGCGTCCATGATAAGGGCCACCATGCGGGGGATCGCCACCGGGACAGAGGAATCTGTGGATGCCCTCATGCGCCACCTCTGCCCCGACGTGACCGCAGTCGAGGTGGTCACCGGAGGCGACGAGTTCATGACCCGGGATCTCATGGTGAACTCCTATATTTATGGCGCCCCGGCAATGAACCAGCAAAGCTTTCACAACAAGATATACGGCAATAATGTCACCAATAAGAACATTGCCTATCGCGGCACGCTCTATGACCCTGAGCCGCCGGATATCGATTCCCTGTATGGAAAGACCGAGCTGTCCCAGTATCAATACATAAACCTTGGCAACGAGGACGCGGCGCCGCTTACCATAACCACCGACAACGAGTTTGTCGAGACATTCGCCTCCTATAATAACTTCGGCGCCACTTGCGCGCTTGACTACGGCATTACCAGCGGCGACAATTTCTTTTACGCTTACGGAGCCTATTGGATAGATCCGGGCTCCAGCGTCAATCTCGAGGGCTATGACGTGGAAGATGCCCTGCATAAGACCCAAGTCATTATTCGGGACGTAGTCGCCAGAAACTACGACATAGTCGGCATAGACATCGATGGCACCACCTATACGGTAACGCTAGCCGCAGACGCAAGCGACATAATCGGCAACCTTAGGGAGGGGCAGATCATAGACCTCAATTGGGTAAGGATCATTGGCGAGCCCGAGTTTGACCTGACGGTAGTGGTCGATAGCGTGGACACGGAAGCGCTAAGCTTTGACTTCACGGAATCAATCGTTCCGGTGGCAGTCGGCAATTGCGAGAGCGAATATCCCGGCAAGGCGATGTGGCATGAATACCAGATCGTGGGGACGTTTAATCTCGACCTGGACGCCGTCACCGCAACCATGCCGGACGACATCTCGACTCAGATAGGCGGCGGCTGGATCGTAAGCGAACACGGATATCCCGTCGGCATGAAAATATCCGATAAAGAGGTCTACGTCGAGAACGAGGTCCTGGTTATGGGCGGCGAAACAGGGTCTATCCAAGACCCGCTGCGTGACGTAGTGGCGAAAGGAGGGATAGGGAGGTTCGTGGCGGCTGTATTGCGGGCAATGAGCATAAAGCGGCCGGATAGCCATATCCAGCCTGTCCCGGTCATAAATACTGACGAGATAATGGAGATATAGCATGCTTTCACATCATGATCCAAGCGCGTACAGCCCCATAGTCGGAAACATACCGATGGACGATGGCCGCCTGCCGCAGTTGCGGCCGCAACGGACACAGCAACTCATATTTGACGTAAATAAGTTTTTTACCGAATACAATAACAGCAATGTTCCGGTCAACTCATATTATCCTATATTGCAAAAACGCATGGCCGGCGAGCTTAGCAACATCAGAATAGCCGGCACGATGCGGACAAACTATTCCGGTGTTGTGGGGGCCAGCGCTACCCACGGCTACAGCCTTATCCAAGTGGGCAAGGCATCGTCCGGGCTCGCTAACGCGCTGGGCGGGTATGGGGTGGCCTGGAAGCCGCTGGTGGGCAGCGCGGCCGACACGTCAGCGCACGATGTCTCGACCATTAAAAAAGTTGGCACCGGCCAATACGATATAACGCTGTCGTCGCCCTATCCCACCGATCCGCAGGTGGGATTCGCGCAAAGCTCGGGCTATTTGCAGTTGCCATACCGGGGGACATATACCTTTGTCTTCATTTCCGTACAGTTCATTGACTATAAAAGCGATGGCAGCACTATCCGGTGCTTGTCCGGAAACACAGAGCTTCTGGACAGCCTGACGGGCTATACAAACGTGGCTTTGTACTTGGTCCGGCCCAATGTGTTCATTGTCGATTACACGTCATCGGTGAATGACATTAACCTTTGGGACAACCTCAGCGACGAGATGGGCTTCCTTAGTTTCCTCAACTGCGGCGTTGCGAACATCCAGCCTGACCTGGACTATGATTTTACCCTGACTATCACCGAAGACGACGGTCTCGAGTTCTCGATAGACGAGCCGGCATTTTCGATATCGGCACCCGCCAGGATCCCCATGTATGAATACGTGACGGCAGAAGACACGGATTCCGTCGGCATTTCGGTATACGGCACCGACGGATTCAAGTGGTACTATGACAATATCAGGATATCCAACATGGCGGAGCAGTATCCTTATCTGTACTGCCAATTTTCAACAGAGGGGCTCCGGGACGATATCTACATAAAAACGACCGCGCGCGGCTATAAAGGAGAGGGGACGGAGACGGGGATGAAGATCTATGCCTGCACTTCGGCGGGAGAGTGGGAGATGATCGGCTACAACACCGGCGAGTCCATGCAGTCGGTGTCGTCAGATGTCGTCAAGCGTAGCGACTACACCTTTCGCAGCAAGATAAACGTCATTATCATGGGCACGCCCCCGGGAGACGCGGAGGGGAACAGCTCCCTGGACATCGACACAGTCAGCGTAGAGAACAGCGAATCCATATCTACTCATTTGGGCGGGTTCGTAGATTCCTATATTGACGCGCCCTGCATAGAAAAAAACTATGAACTGGAGCCTAATGCCGATACCGGCACTCTCTACATAGACAACCGCGCCGAGGGCATCGTGCATATCATCGGCCTATCGCGCGAGGGGCTGGCGCTGGCCCCGGCAATAGATTACGTGGCCGGGCTAGACGAATACTCCTATACGTGCCGCGGCAGCATTACAATAGCCACCAGGTACCGGGACGGGACGATAACGGTCAAAGCATTGGTCTGCCCAGCGCTGGTGTCCATCCACTCAGGCATGGCAGCCAGAAATATCAGGCCGCTGGGATATGATTTGCTGGTAAAGCACAGGGTAGTCCACTATCTGGACGTGATCGGGGCAAACCGCTCGACCGTGCTGCCTTATCTCATTCAATACGTGCAGACCCTCCCCCGCGTTGACGGAGAGCTGCAATTCAGTTATGCGCAGTTTATCTTCTATCTGCTCCAGAACAAGATAACGACCACCGGGGTGTATATCACGGACAGTTATTGGGACGACGGCGCGATAACAAAAGACTATTTGCGCAACACAAAGGACACGATAGACATCAATAAGATATCGTGCATCAGGGTCAGCAGTGGATAATAACAAGACTAAAGCGCTGGCCATGTGGTCGGCAATGGATGGATTCTGGAACCTGGTATCCAACAAGGAAGAGATTACATCCATCTGGCAGACCATGTATGCCTGTGTCGAACAACTGGAATCCATATATGAAGCATTTGGGCGCCTGGCGGCGATCAACATGCCCGATAGGGTCGAGATAAAAAATGTTGTATACGCGATCTCGTTAACCGTCGGAGACACACGATACATATATGCGGAGCCATACACGATTCCCGGCGCAGCGCTCGGCGATATCGTATCGATACCCAAGCTTAAAACGGAAATAAACAGCGATACGGAATATCTTGAGGATATCGATTATACCGTTACCGTCAATGAAGACTATGTGCAAATAGACTGGGTGGTCGATCCGCCCCTTGATGACGAAACTTATTTTGCCCCATCCGTATATGTGGAAAATCGGCTCATAGACCAGTATGGAGGCATGTACTGGGACCTGGCCCTGCGGGATGCGGGCCTTGACGTCGAGCGCAGAAGGCACATATATCACAGCCTCATGCTGTCCACGCGAATGTATCCCAGCAGCAGCGACCTGCACAAAACAATGTGCATGATCGCGGGGTCCAGTTACACCAAATACAGCGGTAAAATAGTCTATGCCGACGGGGTTGTGTCCGCATCCTATGTTAACACGCTATATCTAGTGGCCCATCTTGGAAATGTCTATGGCTCTGCCGACAAAACGGACGAAAGCGACGTGCTGATATCGGGGAACCTTATGGCGGAACCGGTGGGGACCATCAACCCCGGCGATGTGATAGAAATAGCGAGCATCACGGCCAGCGTGTTGGAGATGGACCAATATAATGCGTGCAAGCTGGATATCACCCTTAATCCCGGGATATATCGGGTATCTTACGATGGCGGCGCCACAGACGAATTGGCGTTGATCCGCAACGATACGCTGCTCAGCCCGGGCAGGCTAATGAACGTGGGCGACGAAATAAGCGTGCTGAACGCTAGTGCATTGGTAATGTCTTATGACGAGACAGCGCTCTTCTATACTCTCGATATTAACATCAATGCCGGTGCATACGACATATCTATTTATAATGTGGTCCCGGCCACCTTTAACGAGTGTTACGCGATAGTGGACGACAACGCGTTTTCATGCTGTTACGACCGACTCCCCAACAGCGGGCCATACCAGGTCACGCACGCACTCAACTATGATCAGGACACCGGGATAAAGGAGGCAGGCGAGGTATTCAGCGTTGGAACGGAATCAACAGACCTGGCCGACGGGCAGTATGTGGGGATATACACGCCCATAGACGAAACGGTTACTATAAAGGACTGGGTCCAATTAGGGGAAACCGAGGTTGGCTGTGAGGACTTCTATTGTGACGACTATGTGGCCAAAAACTATTTGCGTAATACGTGCGAGTGGTATATGCACACAGAAGGCATGGTAGACCATGACCTGGTGCCAGGTGACCACATTACGGCCAAAGTAGGTTATTACCAGGAATACCCGGCAACCAGCCCTGACGAGTATACGCTGATTGTGAGCGGCACACAATATGGCTTGTCCGGCATGTACGAAGAAGCCAGCCCGGAATCCGCAACCACCGGTGCGGGGACAACCACCGGTGCGGGGACAACCACCGGTGCGGGGACAACCACTGGTGCGGGGACAACCACTGATAGCGACGAGATACCGGTGCTTATTAATTTCGCAGAACTAGAAACGCTCGTAGTGACGGATGGAGAAGGCGGTCGTTGCGTGGTCACCGTGGCCTCGGGCGAATATGACGACATGACCGATGAATACACCCTCACTACCATAGAGCCCATAACGGTAAGCCTGGTGGAATCGGTGCTGCAGGGATTTGTGCGCACGCATAAGCACGTCGTACTGAGCGTGGACGCAGAGACGGGAGACGTCGACACCGACAGAACCGAAATTTATGGGGAATATGCAGACGTCTGCAGCGTTCTAACCAGACGCAGCCAAGACGAACAATTAAACACTCACAAGTATACGATAGCCAACGTAGTCCCCGCAAGCCCTCCGGTTGGAACAGCGTGGATAACGCTGACAAGCGAGGCTAATGACGACATCCAGGACGAAATAGACATAGCGGGGCAGACGATGGCCGTGGCCTGGTCGGATAACGTGAACATACAATATCTTCCCGTGCGCGCGATCGTGGAAGGCGCGCTATGGGTGGACTGGGATGACGATATTTCGGCTGAAGAACTGATCGGCGGCACATTATACTATTTTGGCGGCCTTTATACTCGGCCGCAACTGCACATAACAACAACTAACAACGATCCCGCGATAGCGACAGTGCTGGAAATGCTGGCGGGGTATGTATTCCCTGAATATATCGCCAAGACCATACATATCACATAAGAGGTATCGAAGTGAACAGATATAACTGCTTCAACAACATGAACACCAGTAGGTTCGCGGCTATTAAATATGCGCAACTGATGGCGAACAGCAATCTGCTGACCCTGTTCAACGCGGCCACTAATGGCGGCTGGGGGGTGCTAACCTCAATAGCCACCGACGGGCTGATCCCCGATGAAGACACTGCGCTTAAGGTGACAAGGCTTGCGGGCAGCGACTCTATCCTTGAAGTGCAGCCGGGGGTTGCGATCACTCCCAACGGAGAAATTGCCGTAAACCCCAGGGTGACGCAGGTGGATATGAGCGATGTCCCCGAGGCCGGAGTCTATAATCTATACATAAAGCACGCAGTCGAATATAAAATGACCGGCGAGGAAACGTTCTATTCGGGGCACACATCGAGCACCATCGGCACCATCGAAGAGGATTCCTGCGAGTTTGAATTATCGCTGACTACGGTAACTAACGGGGTGCTGCTGGCCAAGATACTTTACCAGGCAGGCGACCATATAGTCGCCGACATAGTCGCCGCCAGCGCCGAAATAGGCGCTGATGCCGCCGTCGCCTATCCCTCAGACACCACAATAGCGTGGCAGTCGATAGGGACGATCACCATCTCGGCCTATCTTTTGGCGTTGCCATATGTCCGCGTAGGGGATGAGTATCTAGAGCATACTGCCCCGGATACCTGGGTTAGGGGCTGTTATTCGACCAACCCGGGCGTATATTACGAAGACACCGTCTATCCCATGACATGGTCCGCCATCATTGACATGCGCCAGACCAACGCATACCGGCTTACCGTGAGGCTGGGGGCCATCGACAGGCTTAACCAGGGCATCATCCAAAGTAATAGCGGGGCCTACCGGCATATCGAACTCGTAGCCAAGAAAGACGCTCCGGCAACGCCGACGGTCAACGTCACCGACAGCGAGATCATCTGGCTTAACAGCCACCTCGGGGCCGGATACCTAACGGCAGATATGATTGCGGCATACGAGGAAGTGCAGGGCGTCCAGGAAAGCATCAACAATACCCTGGCCCTGATTAACCAGCTTAAGCAGGATTATGCCGAGGCCCAGGGCAGCACGGTCACCCAGGAGCGCCTGGAGCAAGAGATCCAAAAACAACAAACGGCGCTGCTGCATTACCGGACCGTGGCATCTAACCTCAAATCCGTGCTGGCCACCCGGACCATGGACACCATCCGCTACACGGATCTTCGGCAGTTTGCCTATGTGATAGCGATAGACGAAGTCGTCCACTCTGACGACATAGACGAGCCCGTGCTTTATGAGGTAGAGGTCGAATACAAGATTGCGGACAGCCCCCGTGAGAATATCGCAAGCTCTGTCATGCGATGGTATTATAGCCGGCGCCGCAACATTGAAGAGGTAGACTGGGAGTCCATGGAAAAGACTTACGAGGAAGCCGAAAGATCGACTGGGTCATTTAACACGGTCAACATCCCCATAAAGTTCGGAGAGCGCATTAAATACCGGGTTCGCGCCATAGGCGAGTCGGGGCAGGCAAGCGAGTATTCCGCCTATTATACGTATTCATTTACAGGCTATACCGTGTCGCAGCAATACATAATGGTCAACAACATCTATAACCTCCTATATCCCGACCCTTATCAGGAAGGGATTATCACCCGCGAGCTAGTCGACCTGCTCTACTCCGTCATTGACGATTACAGAGACAAGGTCAATCGCATCGTAGCCCTGGAAAGCCAGGTCTCGACACTTATAAGCGAGACGTAGGCGAATCATGGCAATAACCGGATATACTAATTTCGAGCACGCCGACATAGACGTCGTATCCGCGCCTATTTACGGACGCAATTTTGTCCGGATAATGGCCATGATGGCCGTGCCGCAGGATGGGAATATGTTTGACGTATTCCCGAAAAACGGGCTGAAGCCCTTGATGCTCAATAAATACGATGGCGTGGAATCATGCTTTGGGTATCTTGATCCGGTGAATAGCGTCATAGACGAAGGCATGGGGAAAATGTATCTCTCCATCTATGGGAAAAATACCCTCAGCAACGTGGCGATCGGCGACGAGATCGGCATCTATGCGGGCGGCTATCCCATTCTAGGCGAATATCAGACAATGGAATACGGCGGCGAGACGCTTGACGCCATAATGATAGACCTCGGTCCGGAGGAATATGACGCCTACCTCAATATGCTGGAGCTGGGGGCGCCTGCAGCCAACATCCCGGTCTGGATCATAAGAGATTACTCCGCCCCGGAGAATGCCGCCGAAGAAACCTCCACGCCGGCGTCTACCACGACCATCGAAGGCACAACAACAGCAGCCTCCGCAGACAGGGCCATGGTCATGGACTATTATGTGGACTGGTCGGGAGGGATGGATATAAGGCCGGTGCCGACAACGGAGCTAATCCCGTTCTCCGACGATGAAACTGTCTCGCGGCAATACCTTGTCATGGACGAAGTCTGCCAATGGCGGAAGCTGTGCAATGCCACGGGCATCTCGCTCAATATGGACACCGCCAACCATAAGGCCAGCATCACTATGGCAACCGGGATCGCGACGACGGGGAAGACCAGCATAGTCGAGCCGCAATACTGGCTGCTGGATTTGGACAATGACGTGTATCTGCGCGTTTACCTCAATATCCACGAGATTAACTATAAAATGCTCGGCAAGTATCAGCTTAACGCGGGGCAGGGACATAACAACCTCTATTTCAGGGATCCAAGCGTGTACGGCGATCTGGACATCATCCCCGCCGCGACTACTGCCGATGGGGGAGAATACTGGGACGCGGAGTATACCATTACCACGCCTCCGGGCGCCGCGCTGTGGGCAGATTTTTGGGAGAAGCTTGAAGCTGTCGCCGGCACTGACGTAGAGTTTACGGGAGAGTTTCATGTAATGACCTATTCGGCGGATGAGTGGTATCCATGCACTCTGGAGTATTCCGCGGGCACATGGCTGATCAAGTTCGACGCGCCGGAGGATATGCTAAGCGATACAGACGTCTGGGGCGACGTGAAAGTTACCGGCATGGAAATCACCAAGACGGTCACCACCGCATTGCCGTATGCAGAAGCAGAATACGTGACGGTGACATTTGGCGAAGGCGATGACGATCTGCTGAATAAACTGGATGTTTACAGCGTGACGTTCTGGGGCTTGAGCCATACGTTATGGTGGAGCACCGACGATCTTCAGTGGGTCATGGATACGACAGAGGTCGGCTCGCCGGATATCACCATATCCTCATATATCATGTCTCTCGACTCCGTAGATTTTTCGACTGAAGCAGGCAGCAGCAACATCTTCCAGATAGACAACGCCATCTACCCTGAGGCCCTTTATTACTTCCGGATGCAGTGTATTTGGCAGGACATCATCTGCCGCACGGCCGGCTGCGATTCCTGGATAAAGGAGGCGGACGTCTATGTTGTAGACGGCGACCACAGGCTGCCGTCCCGATATGGGATATACGCGCTCTCGCATTATTCGGTGGATGAACACGGGAACCAGAGCCGGATGCCTGAATATGATGCTGCCGGGAATACCCGCTATTGCGGCATATATGGCAGGAACTATTTATGCAAGCTGGCCGATCTGTATCCTTATGGCCTCAGCCTATACCCGCATGGCACCGAATTTAGCTCTTACTATCCGCCATATACGCTGCAAACGCTTATTACCAGGGCCAATACCGGGGTTTACAATGCCGTGGGGTATAGTTTGTCTGCCAATACGATAACCTTTGACCTCAGCGAGCAAATGCTGGGCACGACCCGCGAAGCTGAGACCTATGCCTATTACGATCTGCAACTGCATCCGGATGGCTCTACGCTGCATATCAGCCATAAGCAGCCCGGCTATGCCGGGAACGGCTTTACAATAGAGATCATAATGACCGGCAAGGTGGAGGCTGATGCCGTGGTAGTCACAGCGCCTGTTGACAACGTGCTGAATATCTTCATCCCGGAATATGATGAGATGGATCCCGACACGGAAACGACACTGTCGGATATCTATAGCGCCATTATGGCCAGAACGGTCATAGACTATAAGGTAACCGCAACGCTGACCGGGACGGGGACTGAGACGAATGACGTCATTACGGGGGACATGACCCTTATCCTCAGCGGCGGCGCTGACGAACTAGTCGTAACCAACCATCCATCAATGCGAGACATAGAAGATGTCTATATGCATCCCGGGTTCATGCTTAACTCAAGCAGGCGGCAATCGCCGATCAATCTGGTTGGGATCCATGCGGTATATTTATCGGGTAATTATGCCTATGCCAATGGTAATATCGATGTTATGGCCATAGATACCGGCGCGGGCATCGATCTCTATGCCCTATTATATGCGGGGGAGGACCGGGACCGGTATACCCTGGCCCAAGATATCTGGCCTACCACGGAAAACTATGAGGACGCGGAATTGGTCCAGTCCTATGCCTCTTGCGAATTGCCCACCGAAGGCACCGCGGCAACGCTTACGGCGTTAGTGGAGGGGTGGCAGGGGAACGGCATAACCTTCGCCATTGAGCGGGTATCAGATGAGGTATGGATAGCATCTGGTTGGGGTGAAGAGGAGAAGTTCTACTACGAAGAGAGCATACCCAACAGACGGGGCACGCTTTATGTCCATCTGGATGAATTGGGGGTTCCGCTGGGGACGCTGGCCCCGGCAGATCTGGAAACATTGATGCTCGGCTCTGAGCTTATGGGGATAAGCTATACGACAGCGGACAATGTGCCGGTCGATGATAAGATATTGTCGCTTTCTGGCGGCGGAGGCGTTGCGACCGGCAACTATTTATATGTCCATAAAGACGGACACCTTGTGGGGCTGGAAGCCACCGCAACTCCGGGGCTGCTTAAGGTGGATAACGGGTATAGCGCCGAAGAGCGTTATCTGTTCGAAGGAGAAGAAGTAGATCTGCTGGCCTATAAGCTGCAAAATGCCATTCTTGGCAAGATCACCGATGAAAGCCGGCATACGGATCCCGGAGAAGAGAATATGTGGGATATCCCCAATGCCGGAGATTACGCGGAATTATGCGCTATGATAGATGAGCGGGTTACGCTGGATATGATCAACTATATCGACGTTGGCGGACGCGAATTGGCCATTAGCGCCATTGTTTACGGAGACGAGACGTTTACGATAACAACGGACGATGCGGGCAGCAGCATCATAGCCAGCGCGCTGCCTGCCGGCAAAGAACTGACTTGCAGCATCAATGATATCTATTACTCTCCGGCAATGCAGCAGAATAGCATAACCAAGGCTATGGTCTATTATGGGAAATACATGTCCAAGATAACCGTTCAAATCCCGGATATCGGTGAATGGGGTCCGACCCTGGTGCCCTATTATATCGTCCAGCTGGTTTACAGAACGGTCATGATATAGTATTTTGGGCCTTGAGTAGGGGCTTGCTGGAGCGCTAGTATTTCCCGGTATCGCCCTTGCCGAAATCCACGCCTTTCGCTAAAGCCGGAGCTGGCTCATAGGAAGAAGTGTCGGCTTCCGCGCCGCTGATCACGTCCTTCGTGAACTCGCGCTTGATATTGCGGAAGTTGAACTTGGACAGCCAGGACTGGGTGCTCTGCGGCAGGTAATTCACGCCTTTGAACAAATAATCGTACTTGATCTTGTTAACGAGATTCTTGTTTTCCTTTTCCATGGCCGAGATCAAGTCTACGTCACCAGGCAGATAGTTGCTGTCCCCCGGATCAATGACCTGGCCGTGCCGGGTGATTCCCTCTACAACAGTTTCCAGCGCGCGACGCTTGGCGCCTGGGACCACTTTCTGCAGCTCACTCACCATATAGTCCTGCGCCGAGCCGAGATCTTTGAGGTCGGCTATGTCGCGGGGATCGAGGGTACCATCCGATAGCGGATCGCCCTTGCTGATCCGGGAGCCTTCCTGGATGGCAAGCTTGTGTTTTGGGGGAACGTAGTGGTCGATGCCGGCGATATTGACGTTATAGCCGCCCAAAGGGTCCATATGTATTTTGCTGACCACACCGGATGCCTCAGCTAGTGGGGCCTTGTCGGGGATTGACTTGGTAAGCTCCAAAAGTTGCTTAACCCGGGGATAGGCGGGTTTCTTGGCGCCTAGGGTGCCGCCGGTATGAAAAGACCCCATCGATCCCGTGAATAGCGGCTCAACGATCGCAAAGGCCGAGTTAGCTCCGATATTCTCTCCAACCGTGGGCAGCGCGCCCTTATGGTTGTTGCCGTAGGCCATGGCGGGGATGCCGCCGTCCGCCGAGGAACTCTGCAAGGGAGTATAGACCCATACGTCATTGACTTTACGCGTCTCTATCCGCTGCATCAGCTGCGGCGTGATCAATGAATCTTTCTTGGCTAGGACCGTCCCATCGTCGGTAACAAGATCGCGGGACAGATAGCGGTCTATAATGTCATCACGACGCCATGTCCCAACAGCCGCCTTAATTTCGCCCATGGACTGGCCTCTGGCCTTGTTGACTACCAGGGTATTGGCCGTTGCCAGCAGCTCCTTGCCCAGCGCACCGGGCATTGCCGTGCCCTGGGACCGGCCCAGAACGCCTAGCCTGGCGCCGTGTGCCGCGATCGCGTATTCCGCGGGAGTAAGCCCCTCGATATAGGAGCGCTTGATCGGGCGGGCCGGAATATCGCTGGATGATACGGCTATAGGCGAAAACAGCATGTCGCGGTATTGTGATTGCGAGCCGCGCGCTTTGGATAGATAAACATCTCCCAGTTCAGATGGGGTGGCTTTAAAATGCGAGTCCATGGCCTTGTTGCCCTTGTCGATGTATTTGGCATAAATCGCGCCTAACTTATCCTGTGTCCGCTCGCGCTCCGGGATGGAGCGTATCTCGCGCAGCATATCCGGCATAATTTCATCGCGGTCCTTCTTGAGCGGGGATAGATCGGAAAGGCCAATGGTGAGGCCGCTTTCATAGGAGTAGTTGTCGCCTAGCCGGCGAATGTCGTTGATGACCTTGGCGGCATCGGGTCCCTTCTCCAACGCTATAATCCTGAGCATATCGATAATGTCGGATTTGGAGACCGGTCCGTTGAAGTCATACCTGTCGGGGAGAATGTTATTGATCCGTTTGCGCCCGGCGGGTGTTTTGGAAAGGTTGTACAGGCCAACAATGGCGGAATGCTCAGGCTCTGCGACCAGGCGCCCGGTTTCCTCTGCGACCAGGTTGTTGCTGGGGGACATATTGAACACGTCCTTGATCGCACCCTTGGTGACAGGTACGTGTACGGCGACGGTATCGTATACGAACAGGTGGTTGTCCGCCAGAAAGATGGTGTTGTTCTTCAGGGTAACATCCCACATAGACGTCACTTTATGGCAGTTCTCCACCGAGGCTATCCTTTGGTGATAGACGCGCATTGTCTCTTTATCAATGCACGGCACTACCTCGCCGACAACATCCCTGAGGAGGATATCGACGGTAACATATGCTCCGTTTTCATAGATCACAATAGAGTTGCCGGGAGAGCAAGTAATAGAATATCCATCCTCAAGCGTAACGATCATCACGGGGATATTGCGATGCTTGGATAGGGATACAATTTCATCCCATACGATAGATGGGGGAGATGTGCTTGTGTCCAGGGCGCGAACATGCTGCCCCGGAAAAACGCGATACTTGCTATTAAGGCCACCCCATTCGTTCATTTTCTCTTCATAGGGGTGCGGATAGTGGATAGCGTCACCGATAAACACGGTTCCGTGTCCGCGCAGTAGACCGATAGCTGATTTAAGCAACTCTTTTAACTTCACGCTTCACCTCGCATACCTTGTTAATTAAATCGATGTCCGTGTGACCTCCAGGGAGATATGCTATAGACAAGACTTGCTCCCACCGGTTGTCGGTGCCATATTTTCCAGACATGGTGTCAACCGCTTCGGGAGACGCATACTTAAAGAATGTGTCTCTTTGCATGTATCCGCGCCGCCTGGCCACATTAAATACCCCGCCCCCCTTATACCATCCATTATGCGATAAAAGAAGGGCATGAAGCTCATCATCAAACGGGAGAATATCTTTGGGGTTAACCTGGTTGCCAAAGGTAAACGTGTCGAGCACTTTCTGTTTGCCGGACGCACAGGACAGCTTATGCCTGCTGTTATGCAAGTCGATGGTGCTCAATATAACCGCAAATTCATGCCGGCCCTTGCGATATGTGATACTCATAGAGGCATTGATGCCCAGTGAGAAACATAAAAGCTGGACGTCCTGAGCAAGTTGCCAGCTTTGGGTGGCATATGCCGCATACTTGTTCTGCTTTGTTCTGCCGTCAAGAACCGCATCCCTGCAAGTGATGCTGCCGTCCGTATCAATAAGGCCGGACAATAGCCCCCACCGAAACTCCTTAGGCGAGCGCAGTAGATCATGTGGGATGTGCTTATTATAGGCGCCGTGGCCAAATAGATCGATCATCGCGTGGCGGATGCCAGAGGGGATGCCCATGGAGAACTTCCCGTGTATGGAATTATACTCTGGATAATAATCATGTTCCTTTGCGCCCGTGGAATGGCCAATTAGGTCAGTATGCCTCAAGTATCTATTTGTGAGAGACCGAAACGTGTCAATGACAGAATCATTGATATTAGATATATGTATTTTAGGGCACTGCACGTTCTTGTCTACCCAGCCATCTCCTATGTATAGCCCCAACAGCAACCCGAAATCTCTTTCTAATGCCATTGTCTGATCACCGATCCGGGTAAATATGTTGGTTTCTTCAAATACTGGCCACTTAATAAGCGGTCTGGTAGAAGCCCCTATGTTGCTATAAGAACTGAGATCCTGGGCGGTTTCCGCGTTAAGCACTACGGCCCTTCCGTTTTCCGTTATGGCATATTTCATTGCTGTCTCCTTTGATAAATAGATGAGACAACAATAATGCGATGCCCTTTATTGTCAAGATAAATCGTGATAACCAGCACGGCAGGGAGGCAATAAAATAGCGTAAGTGTATGTCACACAAGCTGCAATCTCCATCGTGGTCGCCAAGCTGGTAGGTATCCACCAGGTTAGGCACGCCTATTGTCTCTTTATCGACAAAGAGGGGCCGATGCCCGGTGACGGAGCCACCCCAAATGCTGGGCGCGCGGTTGAGGATCACGGGGCGTTCGTTGCCTATGTCTTGCAGCGTCTTTTTGGCCAGGTCGGACTGGCTGCTGATGGCGGTATCGATCTCGTCGGGTTTGTAGCCCCGGTCTTTAAGCATTCTGCGGACGAAAGGCTCATAGATCTTGAACCCCATATTATATGGTATCTCCGCCTCGTCTATGCCGAGGTTGGAGTTGGGGACAATGACCCCTCTGCCGGACAGATTCTGCCTCTTACGGATCATCTTGCTCTGGAAGAAGCCGCCCTTAGGTGAATTAGCCCCGGCCAGGGTGGTAAAGTAGTTGTTCTTGGGCTCTTCGTAATCCTCTTTCGGGGTATCGATAGACGTGAGCAACTCCACCTGGTCATATAGATCCTTCTTTAGCGACTCCATGGTCTCGGGGTCAACCTTGCCCTGCGCCTCGCGGAGCACATCGTTGACAAGCCCGACATTGCGCGTGAGCACATTTATGTCAGGATTATAGAGAGAGCCGCCAGGGAGGGTTATCGGCGCCCGATACGTGCTCGGTATGACCGGAAGCACGCTTTTGGTGAAGGCGGCGTAGGGGGTGATGCCAAGCGCGTTAATATTGCGCAGGACCTTGAGCTCCTTTACGAGACGGTCTACCTCGCGCGGGCGCTTCTCGGTCTTGAGCAACGCCTCAATCTCTGCTTGCCTGGCTTCGGGATCTACGTTCTTCAGTCGTTCAAGAAGTTCTTTCATGCATTATCTCTGCCCCTAATAACTGAGAGCCGATGAACCCCGCGCCCACGGCGGCGCCATAAGTGCCCTTGGTAAGGGCATTTTTAGGGGGCTTTTCATCGGCACTCGCCACCTTTACGGACGGGACCTCATTGGCAATCTGGTTGCGTAAAAACCTGAAATGGCTGTCGAGTGAGTCTACGACGCCCTGGTATCTGTCGCCGCCCTGCTTGATGTCCTTGCGCACAGCCATCGGGATCATGCGGTCCATCTGCTTCAAGGATTTCTCGGTTCTATTGAGTAACCCCATCCGGGTTCCGACGACATTGCTTTGCATGCCCGAGGCACGCAGTTCCTGATTAAGTGCCAGCGCTCTGTTGAGGCCGGCATTAAACAACCGCGACGGGCTTATGGCTACCTTGTATATGGCCACCGGAAGCGATGTTCTCATGATGTACCGCCGGAAGACGCTTCTCCCTGAGCCGCGCCTGAGGAAGCGGCGCCGCCGTGCATGAACGGCTTGGGTTTGTGCCGGCCCTTTCTGCGCAGGCGCTCGATCTCCTTGTACCCGGCTGATTTCATATAGATGATCGGGGCGGCCGTTTTCTCATAAATTATCTCATCTTCGGGAATCCCGTCATCCATAGTCCAATATCGGACAGTCTCGTCTAATTTATCCTTGCCTGTAATTGGTTTGGATAAAGCCTTGCGTACTTCTTCCGCCTCGGTATCACGATATTTATTCAAATAGTCGGAGAGTTCTCCGGGATGAGCGATAGGTTGTCTCTTCCTAAAGGGTTTCATCCCCCAGAATCCGAGCGAACCCATTCCAATTCCACCTAACGCTGCGCCAATGGCGGCACCCTTGGTGCCGGCGCCAACGCCACGGAGCTTGGGGAAGACCTTAAGCACATTACCGGCAAGGCCTCCGGCGGCGGCCCCATAGATGCCCCCGACGAGTCCCAATACTGTGCCGGCCGTTGCTGCGGGAGCTAAAATATCACCACGGGTTTCTTTTTCGCCCCTTTGATTGCGGGCAAGTTGTATATTGTATCTTGATGTGTTGTCCGCCTCATCCTTAGCCATATAGCCATCGATGTTAGCCAGCAATGTTTTGCGATAAGCGCCGATATCTAGTGGCTTATAGTTTGGGTTTGGCTTGCCGGAAATAAAGTCTTCTTTTGTTGCGGCCTCTCGCATGGCTTCCAGCCGAGGATCAAAATATCCAATACGGTCTTCGACATCCGCTAGCTTAAGTATGACTGGCATACTCATCACGCGATACCCCTTGTTTTGTTGATGGCTTCATTGAGGATCATAGAGATGTTGCCGCGGCGGTTGTAATCCGTCAGGCCTTTGGCGGTCCATGCCCATTCCGGCTTGCCGTTATGCCCCAGCATATTGTCCAATTGACGCAAGGTTTGCGCTTTCAGGGCCGTGAACTGGGATTTAGCTGCGGCTGTGCCGTCCTGTTTCATGGCCATGCGGCTAAGCCTGCCTAATCTTTTGGCTACCGCAGAGCCCACGCGCTGCGGGCTAAGGGCGGTTTTGATGATAATGGGCGCCTTCATTTATCTGCTCCTTCTTAATAGGTCTAGATACGCCTGCGCGGGCATAACCTCTCCCGCGGTAGGGTTGGCAAGGGCCCTGTCCAGACGCTTTATCTTGGGCGGGGTCTTAACAGAATATTTCAGCTTGCTAGCCAGCTGCTTAAGGTTCAGCTTGGCTTCCTTGGCTATGATTATGGGCATATTCATGAGTATCTCCTGATGTAGTCGTCGGTATAAACGCGTTTCTTTCTGCGGCTATGCTTATATTTGCGCATAAACGCGGCGTATTTTTTAAACTTAAGCGCGGCTGGGTTGGACGCGGCGGCCCGGGCCTTCATAATCGCTGCTCTGCGGGTAATGTTGTTCTGCAATGCCCATTCCTGCTTCGGATCCTTGATAAGGTCATTAAGGAACGCTATGGCCTCATTAAAGGGGATGAACTTGAACGCTTCCTTGTCTGGGTGGTTCATCCTGCCCTCTCCGCCATAAAGCGCCATGAAGAAATGCGTGCGCTCGCCGTCCCAGCCTGGGCTGATTATGTTGTCCGGGTCAAAGATAGATTCGATGACGTCGTGCTTCTCCATGTTTTTTACGATGGCATCCGCCTCTTCTAGCGCCTCGCGCACGGCCGAGTTCTCGGGAGTCTCGCCATCAGGGATACCGCCCCCTGGCATCAGCAGATAGTCGTCTTTCTTAATGCCTAATATGCCGTCCTCATTATAGATAATTATCTCGGAACGCGGCCGCATCTGCTGATACGGGCTGCTCTCGTGGTCTATGCGCTGTGGCTCTTCGGCATCAGTGCCGGCTGTCTTTACCGCCTCAGGGCTATCCCCTTTCCGATTCTTGCGATTGCGAAGATACAGCCCGCCTGCGACGGCAATGGGCAATCCATATAACAGCGCTTGGTTTGACCACGCTAATCCTAGGTAACGCTTTGCACTTCTTAGAATAGGCGGCTCGGACGTTAAGGAGCGAAGCATATTCACGCTATGTCTCGAGGCTATTGCTTCGTCGGCCATGCTAGCAATGGCGCCGGCAGAGGACACCCCCAGGCCGGCCAGCATAGACGCCTTGGCTTTCTTATCATCCTTATCGCGCAGAGCAAGATATCCGGCGATGCCTAGCGGAAGCGCCAATGGTGATAACGAGCGGAGCGGCCCGTAAATATTAGTATAGGCCTTGCCCAGGGCCTTTCTATTGACGCTGTGCCCCAGCTCATGGCCTATGACTGCGGGAATATCGCCACTAATTGATTTAGACGCACCATGGACATTATATACCTTATTGGAGGTCGGATCATAGAAAGGCATCGTTTCGAGCCCCATTATTTCATATATCTTGCGCATAATCTTGGGTTTGATGGAAGACATATAATCTTCTGTATTACCGAGCGTGACGCCGGTCCGGGGGGCATATTTATCATATAGGCGGCGGCCCAAATTCGTTGGCGCGTCTGTGGGATCTGCTATCATTAGCGGAACGGCAAGTAACTGTGATCCCACAAGCCCCGCGCCATAACCGCCTAATGTTCCCGCAATCATTTTCTTGCGCGCCAACTTATCGTCGCCTGTGTCACATTTCATGATAACATTAGTTGGCTCTTCCGCGTCCGTGCCGGCGGTCTTCAGCCGGGGCGCGGGAAAAATAGCGTTTTTAATGATTATCGGTGGCTTGCTCATTGTTTTAATCTCGGTGTAGGCTGCGGGTTGATAAGCCGCTGAGCTTTGAGGCCACTATTATATTGCGCCATAGCGGATAGCGAGTTGGTCGCCCCCGACAGGCCTATCATGCCAACGCCACCCATAAGCCCGGTATTGATGGTTTTTTTCATTTCCGCGGCAAGCGCCGGATCCTGGCGCAGCATATCTGGCAACTGCTCACGGCCCTGCCTGGTCGCGCTGTCGATCGCAGTGCCTCTGTGGAAAAATGCGTCTCCAGCCGCACTTCTGCCAATATCCTTCGCTTTCGCCCGGGTGGCAGGGCTAAGGTTGCCGGAACCCATGCCGCTTTTGAGCTCATTAACGCTTGAGTGGCCCATGAGTCTTTCTATAAATTTGGTGCTGTTGCCATTTCTTTTGACTATGTTGCCAAGCTCTTTCTTCGCTCTCGCTCCTTCATATAGGACGCGGTAAGGCTTGATAACGGCATCCGAGATAAATCTTGCGCTGCGGCCCTTGCCGCCACCGAGATATCTGGGAACGCCGAGCGCCAGGCCGGAGATAATGCCCGGTATAATGGCCGAGCCCCCAATAAAGCCACCGGCCATGTTTAACGCTTTATGCATGCCGTGCTTATTTTTATTGGCCAGCGCTGAATCAAAGGTAATGGCCCCGGTGGGCTCTACACCGGCGAGCAGGTCGCGCGCAAAAGAAGATCCTTTGTTTGTCATGCCCCACTTAGGCTTGGGGACAATGGCGGGCTCCGCGGCGCGTTTAATGATTATTGGCAACTTCATTTACTTCTCCAGTAGTTCGTCATATTCTTTATCGGTGACATTTAAGACAGCCTTGATCGCGTCCTTATAGGTAGGGTTGGCGATCGTCTCGGCCAGGTCGATGTGGTTAAAATGCTTGCCATGGATACTGCCCGCGGCCTCGCCAAACAAGCCGTCCTTGTCCGGCAGAATATCCACTCCCCGGCCTACGAACATCTTGGACGGAGCCTTGATGGCGCCAGCGCTGAGGCCCATAACGTCGGCATCCGTCATCGGCGTTAGCTTGATCTTGTTCCTGTTCTGCACCGGATTGATCCCCATGCCCTGCAAATAAGCATTAAACTTGTCCCATTCCCGTACGTTCTTAGGCGGCTGTGGCAGCTCGCCGCGAATGATCTGTCCCCAGTAATCGGCGTTGCGGTTGTTCTTGATGGTCATAGCTTCGCGCAGGAAGTCGCGGGCATTATGTGCGAGAAGCACGTTGCCGGTAAGGTTGTCAATGGTCATGCCGCCCTGGCCGTGGCCGCTGGTGGGAGTCTCGTCGATAGTATAGCCATCGTCCAGGCCGCGGCGCGATTGCTTGAACTCAGCCTGGTGCTTGAGCTTGTAAATATATTGCTTGCCGGTGAAAACCTTTGGCAGGGTCATCCCGGTCTCGGGGTCGTAGATGTCTTCTTTCTCCGGGATTCCGCTTTTATCCATGGCATCCAGGATTTCCTGCTGGTAATTATGGTTGCGGTCGAAATTCCTGACAATAAATGGAGAACCGGTTTTAGCGGCAAGTTTGCCGGCGGCGGTCTCCAGTATTTGGCCGGGGTTGATGCGGCTTGGCAGGCTTAGCGGGTCAATAATGATGTCTACCTTGTCGCCAGACTCCGTAGTCGGGGCCTTATCGTCCGGGATGATGTCGGATACGATCATCTTGTTCCCATGCCGCCCCGTGACTTTGTCGCCCACGCGGAACGGCTCCCGGGTCTTGACATAGACCGTGATCTCCGTGGGGCTTTTATGCACGTCCGTGACCGTTCCCTTGGACAGTTTCTTCCAGTCCATGGCATCATTGTCGAACTTGGGCAAGGCCGATTTCTTCATTCTTTGGATAAGGACGTCCGTATTGCGCGGCTCGTGCTTCTTTAACGCGGCGATCAGGGTATCGCCAGGCGACACCTCGGTTCCCGGCCTGACTACGCCATCAGGGTCGTATTTATCAAGGTTGTCTGGGTTGACGCCATAGGGCGACGTAGCAAGGAATTTCTTGATATTGAGCACACTATCGGGCTTGAGCGGCATCGTGATCTTGTGAATGTGCTCCGAAGACAGCTTTTCCGCCGCTGATTGGGTGATGACGCAAGCATCGTTATAGTTGAGCCCTTTCCACGGGACGTAGGCCGCAGTTAGATTGGCGCCGGGCGCATACTTGCCATCTATGGTATAGTTCGAGTCGGCAAGAAGCTGGCCTTTTTTGACCCTGTCCCCGGGCTTTACCCTGACGGTGCTGTCTAGAAAACTTTTCTCGTTCAGCGGAGTGTTCTTATAAAGGCTGACCTTGGTCTTGCCTCCCGGGGTCTTAAGCGTGATTTCGCGATCGGAGACACTAAGCACCTCGCCTGAGACGGGGGAATGAATAGATGCCTCATTGCCGATCATGTCGCTGTATAGATCGCCGTCAACGTCAATATCGACCAGTGGCTTCTCCCTGCCGATAATAGGCACAGCCTGAGTAGCCATTTTGGCGGAGGTGAGCAGGCGGTTGCCCTGGTTGCTGTGCATAAAAGGCGTGGAAAGCGAGGCTATGTCGAACATACCGGCTGCGGAAGCGAGCATATACTTAACCGCATGCGGCTTTACGCTGGTGATCTTGTCGCCTACAACGCCCCAGACCTCATTGTCGGGGGATACCCACTTGCCGTTGCGCTGGACCATCTCTTCCGGGTAAGCGAGAAACGTGCTTTGCAAATCGCGCGAACTTAGCCATTCCTCTTTGCCGGTGATAACGTTGATCACCCTGGTCTTGAGTCCATCCTTGTCTTTCTTGGTATCCTTTGCCAGGGTGAGGGTTATACCCCCCGACATCGACTCCGGGGTATGTAAGCTGTCTAAAAAACCCATAGACGAGTTCTGCACTTCCTTGGCGTCGTCGGTGACCAGATCATGGCTGCCAATGCCGCCTTCGCCCAGCAAGGTGGTGGTCATGGCGCCGACCGCGGAGGCTACGGGGTTGGTCTGATCCGCGAAACGGGTGATATTCGAGGATGAAAAGAATTGCCGGACCGTCTTGTCGATCTTGTTGCGGTCCAGTACGTCCTCGATCCGGGTCGCGGAGGGAAGGCGCATCTTGCCCTTATAGGTGAGGGTGTTCCGCTTTTCGTAGCGGCTCATGGTGTCGTCAAATACGTCGGTTGGGCCGAGCACGTGCTTAAAGGCCAGATTGTCGCGATTAGAGGGCTCCTCGTCGCCGCGGACAATCCCGATGGTCTTCCTGATGGAGTCCAGCATGTAGTTCTTGTCCACATGCTCATAGGGCTTGCCGAGAGTGATGGCATTGACGTCGCCATAAGTGCCGAGCTTGTCAAAATACGCGCGCAGCTCATCTACGGCCTGCGCATGGTCCGGCGGCTGTTTCTTGAATATGGTTCTGTAGGCCTTGCGGATCACGACTTCCGGCTTATCGTCCTTGTTGGCGTCATAGATCTCTTTGCCCATGGCCTTGATCATTTCCGCTTCGGTGGCGCCCAGAAGCTGCAGCACTCCGACCATAGGGATGGACCCTTGACGTATCTTGAGCGAGACCTTCTTCTTTCCCGGATCGATCTGGGTGCGCATAGGCAGGCCGCCTTCCACGTTATGGAAGGTCTCGGCCTGTCCAGAGCCGCCTATGCGGGGATAGGCCCCGGCCTTGAGGCGGAATTGCAGGGGGATATTGTAGTTGCTGCCGTTTACCACGAAGGTGTCAAGCTTAGTCTCGAGCGGCAACGTCCCTACCTTGAGCTTCTTTTTATCGATGACCTGGCCGGTATTATTGTCCACCAGCCGGGCATTGACATAGTAGGGAACGCCAACGGTCTTGTTGTGCACTAACGCCTCGTGCAGCGCCTGCCAATCATCGGGATCATAGTTCGGCTTGCCAAAGCTGACCTTATCCACGACCAGGCGCCGGTCCTGGTTCTGGATGTTGCCGAGCATGCTTTTGAGGCGGCCGGAAAACCGCTTCATCAGCTCATCGTTATTTTTGAGGCCTAGTTCTTCTGTATTCTTCATGGTTACCTGCCTATTACTAAGGAATGATACGGGTATTTTGTCAAGATAAATATATGAGTGCGAAAATCCCCAATATATGTCATAATATAATGTGGCCCCATAACTTTAACCCAATGGAGCCTAAAATAAGCAGGGTCTGTGTCATCTGAGGGAAAACGGCGGGATCAAAAAACCGTCCGGATACCAGAATCAGGCGATAACACCTGCTTTTTTTTACAATTTAGAAGGAGGTTCTTATGGAACCAAGATATGCACATGATTGCAGTGCCTGCCTGTTTCTCGGGCAGCACGAGGAGTACGACCTGTACTATTGCACGGGTTTCGAGAAAACTCCGGTGGCGCGCAGGAGCGATGCCCCATCGGACTATATATCGGGCTCGTGCTGGTGGCCTGATTACGAAGCCATCCGCGTTGCCTTGAAACTGGCGGCGCGTAAGGGCCTGCTGAGAAAGAAAGACCGCTATCTCAAAGCGGTCATGAACCTGTACCCCGGCGCCCGCGACGCGCTGGAGAGGTACCTTAGGTGAGCTGCGGAAAGCCGCGAAATATGTCATATTATAGTAGTGATATAAACGCGGTTTTTTAACAGCCCTGTCCCAACGGCCGCCGGAGCAGGGTGCCGGTTATGGCGGCCAAAAGGAGGAACCGTGAAGAAAGGATACGAATTTATCGAGGAGGAGGCGAAGAACCTTCTTAGAGTCCTATCCTACCGCAAATTTGACTTTGCGGTGGACGCGATGTTAAAAATTTTGGAGGAGCAGTTCGGCGCCCGGTTTTACCGGGTGACTGAGTGGCCTCAGGAAATCGACCGCCTGTGGTCGAACTTTATCGTCATCGATGGTCCGGATGACGTTAAGGTCAGCATCGCGGACCCCCGCACCAAGGACGTCCTCAGGTCCTACGGGTGCGAGGTAGAATAAACTGAGGCTATGGCTATGACGCAGTGCGTTTTTACCGCATTTGTGTCATAGTATAGTAGTGGAAAGGTTTAGGCCTTTTCACGCTGCCAGCAGCAGGCAGTAAAAGGCTGCGAGCGCTTGCAGGAGCGCGCCTCTCCGTAATACCTCACCATCCGAAAGGATCGGAGGTTGGAGATGGAGGAACCATGAAAGTTTCAAAGAAGCATCTGATCATCGGCGGCGGCTCGGTCGCCGCTGCCGGGGTAACATTCCTGGCAATCCGCAAAATCCGGGCCCGCAAGGCCCGGAACGCCGCCAACGGCACCCCCACCGGCATCACCGTCACCGCCCCCGCGAAGCGGGGTATTTGGCCCTTCCGCAAGGAAGTGGCCGCCCCCGCCCTGAGCGCACCCACCCCCACGCCCACCGAGGCTTGAATCGTTGTGCCCTCCCGCCCCGCCCGCCCTGATTCGTCAGGTGCTGGCCGGGCGGGCACCGGGCACATCAAAGAATTTTTTTCGCTATGCCCGTGCTGGCCGCCTTCCCCCATGGCGGCGACCCTTGGCGCGGGCTTCTAGTTTGGCCTCCACTCCGTCCCCTAGCTAGGGACCCTAGGACGCCATATAGACAAAAGGCGGCCCGGGACGGCACGCGACATGCAGGGCGCCGCTGCGCGGCGAAACCCCGCGGACAGCGGCGTTGGTTTCCGGCTCGATCCCGGCCGGGCTGCCTCCTCCCCACCGATGCCTGGACACAGCTGCGCAGAGCCCTTGACTGCACTGCGCCATCCAGGCGTCTATCCCGGGACCCCGCGACGGCCCTACCCGCCCCCATACTCACACCGGGAGCTGGCAATGGGCCGCCGCTTATTTTCTCTATTCGCACCGCGGGCGCTTTTATTTAGTTTTGGCGCCAATTGGCAGTAGTTTCAGGCTGGACGGGGGCACCAGCGCAAATGCCTTCTAGCGGTGGGAGGCGGCCCCTATTTTATTCTTGACAATATTATCAACGTTGAGCTATGTGGAATTGATATGGGGATGATCGGTTTCGACGAGTGTATAGAGTGTGATTGGTGCAAGCGGGAGAGCAAGCTACCTAAGTGCTGCAAAAACAACAAACAACAACGCATACAAAGAAGCCGCTTAAGTGCGGCCGCCCCTGACCCTTGGCTACTGAATGTCACGGGGCGCTAATGAGTAGCTGCTGGTCCTGCAAGCCCGACTTGCTTTCAGTGACCAAAAGATCGAATGTCTCAGGTTCTCGCCGGTGGCCCCTGCCAAAGCGACGAATTGAAAATTTAAGAGGGGACAAGCTTGTAGTATCCAGTCTGATTCTTATGTTCGGACGCGGGTTCGATTCCCGCCATCTCCACCAGTTTACGGGGGAGCGACGCATAAGTCCTTGGTTTCAGCGGCATGTCAGCTTAGCCGCCTTTTAAATACGCAAGGTAAGGGCCCGCCCCCCACATTATAATGGCAGCTATGGAGTAGCTGTCGTTTGCAAGTAACCCGGGAGACCCCGTCATCTAGGGGTAAGGATACCGCCCTTTCACGGCGGGTGCGGCGGTTCAAATCCGCTCGGGGTCTCCAAATAGTCTCCCAAGGAGGAGAGATGTACGACATATACGACACCTATGACATCTACGTCCCCCTCCTATGGGGGCATGTAGTAACCCTAAGAGATTTTGTCAATAGCTGCCGGCCGAGGGCCCGGCGGCGTATCTTGGGGGCACTTAATGTGACCACGGAAGAAGCCCCGTCGAAAATTCTTCCGCTGCCACCCTAGCCCTTCGGGGCGAAAGGAAACAATATATTGATCTACATTTAATGAGACGCGCGCGTGCTGTCCTACCATCCGGCCCTATCCGAGTGGGCTGATCCTTCGACACACGCGCGCATATTTTTTACATCTGCCCTCTATTATCCACCGCCATAAGACCTCACTATCCGAAAGGACTGGAGGCAGGCAAAGGAGAAAAAAATGAAAAAGTTTACCACCTCGGACGGGACCGTGTTTCCCGTCCACACCCTGGCCAACGGCACCACCGTGGCCATCACCAGCAACCACGACTATAATTTCTCGGACGGGACAAATTTTCTCATCAGCGAGTTCGACGGGGCGAAAACCTTCAACGAGGCCCTCACCGTCGAAGATATTGACAAGGAAATTCTGATAGGCACAATACCGGCAGTGCACACGACAAAACGCCTGCCGGAGGCGGCGGTGAACATCCTGCGCTCTTTTTGCAAGAGTGACAGCATCTATCTCGTCCTGGTCCCGTACCAGGTCGTGGCCGCGCTCTATGACATGGAGCGGGAAGGCATGACCCGCCGGGATTACTGGAGGAAAGTTGTAGCATACAACGCCACTCCGGAAACCCGCCGGTCGCGCCCGGACGAAAAGATCGTCGACACGCGTCGATGGTCCTACTAAGGGAGGGGAAGATGTTTAAGTTGAAACCTTCCGAGGTGGCACTGCGGCGCTCCAAAACCGGGCTATTTCTCGCCTCCGAAATTGGCGGCGGTCGCTCCAACACCGGCAGCGCCGAAATCTGGTGCGGTCCTATGGGCCAAACCCTGCGCGCTGTTTACATCCCCCGCAAGGGGGAGCTTGCGTGCGGCGAGCACGCGCGGCTGGATATCAGCACCGAGCCCAACCAGCCCGGATGCTGGCAAATCCTCGCCATCCACCACCGCGGAGATTTTACCATATCCTGCCAGCAGGTGTGGTATCTCCACGAGCGGACCTTCGCCCGTGAGGACGTGGACCCCTACTTGCCCGTACACGACGTGTCCCCCGGGCGCGTAAGCGTCATGTGGGCCGAGATGGTTGTAAAATACCACTTCTCGGAAGGGGAGTGGTACGAAGAGCCGCCCGAATGGCTTATGCCGGCCATCAATGCCGCCAAGGAAAAGGCAACCTGCTACCATTGCAGGGAGCCCCATTACTGGCGCTCGACAGAGACCTGCAAAATACACGGGGAGGGATCATGAAACTAGATCCAAGAACCCCAGTGCCCCCAGAGTACAGGCTGATGAACTTAGTCTGCGACCAGTGCGGCGCCTCACCCGTAGAGTTTCTGGAGCTCTGCACTGCCACTCGTCACCGCCCCCCAACCCAGCGCTATAGCGCCATGACCCAGTATTTACGGGAACAACTGGGCCGCGAATGGTTCATGGCGTTATTCCACTTCGCCAAGCCCGAGCTGCGGGTAACGGTGGTGGAAGAAACGGGCAGCCAGGATCTACGCGAGCTCTTCGCCCGCCGGAGACTGGGCCGAAACCGTATTAAAAAATTGGCCATTGAGTACTGCGACAGAGTCGCGTATCTTTTCGGCCTGCCGGTCCCGCTGGATCAACCCGGCGAGGACACAGATTGATCAACCTTGACCCGATAGGCGAGCAGCACATCCTGCAGCTTATCTATCTGGGCCATTAGTATATCGTCTTCTTGATGGGATTCTGGGGTAAAACCCAGGATCCCATCGATGGACATGCCCGATATTTTCTTAGATATTGGAAGCAGTGCATCGGGGATAAGCAAAAACTCATTACCTATGTTGGCGGGCGGGGGAAGGTATAGGAGTCCTTCGACCATGGCCCGTGCCGCTATGTATTTGGCAATATTGGTCGCATAGGGAATCCCGGGGCGAATGGCCTCCATGACGTACATGGCGAACATGATGTCGTCTATGTCCGGCTGTGTCTCGTCGTCCGGATCTACGGGATTGCCGTTAAGCGCATCCACGACATTTTCAAAAACATAGGCATCGTTCCACGGGATAATGCTGGATGATAACGCTCTAAAGGCCCCGAGGAGATCGGCCTGTTGCTGGGTGAGCTCCGGGAAGAGCCACGTAAATGACTCTGGCTCAGATATCTGGTGCCAATCTTCCCCGAGGGCCTTAACAATGGCGTTATACGTTTTAATTTGTGCGTTCATTGTGTCCTTCGGCTGCCTGCTGTTCCTGCAACTTCTTTTTCCACACAAGGTCCGGTGCGGACCACAGGGCCATGCTGGGGAGCATCAGCGGGGTAGCATAGGAATATGCGGATGTGCCGATGCGGGCGGCTTTCTCTGCGGGGGACATGGTTTTGTCCTTGGCGGTCTGATACATGTTCATAGCGGGCATCCCAACCCAGAATGCGCCTGTAGCCGCCATGCCGGCGGGCGAGCGCCGCAAGACCTTGGTGACACCATCCACGGTTTTCATCTTATAGGGAACATTGAGGCCAAAACTCTTAAAGGACTTAATGGGATGAGCCAGGTCTGTGCCTAGATTTTTGAAATAACCTTTAGACAGGAACTTGGGGCGGTTGGGTCCCCATTGTCTCATGTAGGTGGGATTCTTAGCCAGAAATGCCTTTGATTGCGCAGGAGTAAGCGCTTTCGTAGACCAAGCCTTGTTCCACGTCTTGCCGATCGGCTTGATAGCGGATGCCCCGAGCCCGATCCCGGCGCCGATTCCCGCACGCGTACCAAGTTGGCCCCAGTCAAATTTGTCCTGCCTGCCTTCCTGGATGGCTTTGGATTGAGATTTAAGGGAGCCATAGGCGCCGATGCCAGCACCAACCGTTGGCATGGCCAGGTGGGGATTGGCGAAGAAAGGCACGCCGCCCTTGGCCTTACCGACCAGCTTCGGCGCCCATCTACCTACATTGGCCTTGAGCCATGGCATGGCCTTGGTGCCAATAGCCTTGGCAGTCTGTAATAAGGGCACCGCCTCTTTATAGATTATGGGCGCACTGCTCATTGCTTGAAAAAGGCGATAACGTCGGTATGAATGTCGGCTTCTTTGTCAATGCCCTCAACGGCGGTGATGAACAAGTCAGGCGGCAGCGAGTCGCCAAGCCTGAGATAGGCCTGCTTGACTATTTCGTATTTATCGCTTAGCGCTGCTGTTTTGGCCATGGCCTTGCGAGTGTCCAGCATAGCCGCCGTGCGTGGCGAATAATTCGCATATGCATAGGCTGAGATATCCGGATCGCAAGCCACGTTGAGAGCAATGGCAGTCTTGAGCAGATCGCCGGCGACGGCAATTCGCTCTTTGGCCGGAAACGCGTACTTGGCTGTTTTGAACATGCCGACCGCCGCGTTATAGTCAGTCTCGCTAAAGACCTCGAAATCGCGTTGCCCAGCTATCTTAAGCACGTAATGCGGAGAATCGTGCTCAACCGGGACCCTGTAATCGACAAACCGGGAGAAGTTGCCTTCGGGGATATCGGACCAGCCGGTGTCGATGTTGCGTTCGGACGCGGCCTTATGGATGTAATGCATGGCCGGACGCTTGATATAGTTTGCCAAAGAGGCGTTTTTGTTAATGGCCTCCACACTGTTCATAATGTCCTGTTCGGTGGTTATCCGGAACTTGCCAACCGTGCCGGACGGAGTATTGAGCTGAATGGCATAAACTGCGTTGGCATCGTCCGCCATGAAATCGGACGCCTCCTTTACCATGCCGCTGGCCAACATGTCGTCATAATCTATAATCATCGTGGACTCTCCTTGTCTTGTCGTAGATCAAGATAAGTGTCCGTGGAGGTATGAAAAATGTCAAGCAAAAGTTTGCGCCTGGAGCGTCTGCTCGCACAATACAACTCATATATGTGGGATATTGTACGGGCGTACAAGGAAACCGACTGGTCCGAGAGACAATTGATCACATACCTTGTGGAGAACAACATCAACCTCAGTTCTCGGACCATAATGACATACGTTTATCTGTATGACAAACTAAGAACCTTGGGTTATACGGATAATGTAATTGACAAAAGAACCCCTCGGCAGTGGATGACATTCGTCAAGGGATTAAATCTAAAGGAGAAAAAATGAGGGAAAAACTGAAAGCCCTGTACCTGCTGGCACCGGATGAGGCTATCGATGAGATGATACGAACGGCGGCTAAATATGACTTAGAGCCGGATACGGTGCAGATGATCATGTACGAGTCCGAAACGCGGGGCGCGTGGGTATCAAAAATTTCGCGTCACGGCTACCGTAAAATCGCCCAGCGCCAGCCCGGTTACCAGGGGCATCACTATACAACGCTTTATAAGGGAGACAAGGTGGCGATCAAGGATAACGACATCCTGATCGAGATGGCCTCGGAGAGCAGGACATACAATGATCTCTTGGGGGCAGTGGCCTGGCTGTTTAACGGCGGAGTGCTGCACTTTGTCCGCCTGTCCTATTCCGATTACTGCAGGCAGAAATATGGCTGGGACCAAAGCACCGGCCGCCCGGATTTCATGATGCAGAAGGAAGCAGAGGTCATGGTCATAAGAAAGGCCTACTCCGCCTTGTTCCTTGACGACCCTGCGCGGGAATTTGACGCGGAAGAGGACGATCCGATCGGAACCAGGCTTAATGTTTTGACCTACATCAAGGAAAATATGCGGTACATTACAAGTCCCCCCAAGTATGGCCTGGAAAAATGCACGCCAAAGGAGCTGGAGGCGCTTGTGGCACAAATAATAAAAAACAAAGAGGATACAAATGATCAATGAAATTTCCTTCGAAAACTACAAGGGGATGAAGCGCTCGCACCGGCTGGAGCGCCTCAACCTTGTCACGGGCCCCAACGGCTCTGGCAAGACCGCCATCGGCACGGCAATTCATATTGCCATCAAAGGCAAGCATCCCTTCCTGGGTGAAAACCTGCAGGCCATCCGCAAGGAATGCTCGGCCGATAATGTCGTATTTGAGCTTACGGGCGACGACATCTCCATCCGCCGTGAATTCGCCTTTGGGGAGAAGACTGTTCACAAGGTCTTCGTCAATGGGTCTGAGGCGCGCGTAAAAGAGGCCCAGGGCGAAATTGACGAAGTATACCCGGACTCCATCACAAGGCTTGATATCGGCAAATTTGCCCGCATGAATGACATCGAGCGCGGGCAGGTGCTGTCCGAATTGCTCGGATCGGCGAAAGAGCTTGCCGAGGATGTAGCCGAAGAGATCGAGAGCATGTATTTCCGCGAAAATCCGGAAAGCGACTACGTGATCAAGTATCGCATGGATGGCAAGTTCGAGCGCAAAGCTTTCATCGCCGCAATGAGGGAGCTTTACAAGGACAAGAACCCGGTCATCCTCGAGATGATAGACACCTGCAGAAAGATCCTGGGCGAGAAAACCGGCATGGTGGAACTGGCAGAGTATCTGGACGCGGCCTATGAAGCCGTGAAGAAATACCGCAACTCCAAGGGACAGGAAAAGCAGTATGCCCAAAAGAGCTTTGCGGAGATCACCACCGGCCTGATGCCTACCGCAGAAATTGAGCAATGCCTCGAAGACCTGGATAAAGAGTATGCGCAACTCGATAAAGACATGCGCAAACTGCGGACGCTTATCGATACCCTTGCTGCCATCAAGCCGGGTATGAGCGCAGACGAAGCCGCGGCCAACGTTAAAAAATACAGCGATGAACTCAATGCCAAGAAGGAGCTGCTGTCTTATCTCGATGTGCAGGACAAAAAACTGGGCGATCGCATAGGATTGCTGCAAAACGGCATGCAGGTCGCGGCGGCTTACGCCGCTTGGGAAGAACGCAAGAATTCATCTCAGGCCCGTATCAATGGGTACAAGGCCCGCATCAAGGAGACGAAGGCCCGCATCAAGCAGGAATCCAAGGCTAAGATCAAGGCGCTGGAGCAGACCCGGGTCGACTATTTGTCGCTCAAAGAACTCAGCCCCGGCGAATGCCCCACCTGCGGCACCATTATCAGCGATGAGGCTGCGGCCGAACGCAAGAAGCTGATCAAGCTAGCCAAAGCCGCATGGGCGGAAGCGGATGCAGAAATAAAGATTCGCAACGAAAACGCCATGGCCAGGTCCCAGCTAGAGCTTTTGGAAAAGCAACTGGATGAAGAAACCAAAATTCTGGCCGGCCTTAAAAAGGACGCGTATGCCGTGCCCGGGAAAACCCGCGACGTCCTGGACAAGGAAGAGAAAACCCTGCTGGCCGCGCGTAACGAGATACAGCAGCAAATAACCGCTGCACGCAAAAAGCAGGATGCCCTTACCGCAGAATGGGCCGGGGCAAACTCGGAGCTGCAGAAGCACGAAGCATACGCCAAGGCCCTGGACGAGAATAAGGGGCTGCTGAGCCTGTATGAAGCCGATCCGGATGATCCGGGGCTTGCCCTGGAGGCTGCCTATGGCCGCATGGAAGAGCGCAAGCACAGGGTTCACATGGAAATTGTCCAGTACAGCGCATCACGGCAATTGGCGGATAGCGTGGCCAAAGACCAGGAACGCATTCTTGATCTTCAAGTTGCATTCGACACCTTGGGCACCGTCGCCGAAATCATCCGCAAACACAAAAACGACTCCGTCCAAAAGAAGATAGAGCCGGTGCAACTGCTGGCGAAGAAGTACTATCACGATCCCAACGACGAGATCGTGCTGACCCCCAAGTCGATCGGCATCAACCGCAACGGGGTATTCATCGAGCAAAGCGCCCTATCCGCGGGCGAAAGCCTGTCGCTTATGAGCGCGGTGCTTATAGCCATTATCGAGTCCAGCGGCTATAAGCCGAACTATTTATTTGTCGACGCCGCTGAAATAGATGCCAAAAATATCGGCATTTTAATCGAAGCCCTGGGCAAAACCAGCTTAGACTGCGTCATCGTGGCGCATCATCTGCCGCTGGATACACCCGACGGGTGGAACCACATAAAACTCTAAAGGGGGAAACGTGGCAAAAAAAGATACAACTCCTATGACCAGCAAGTGGGAGGCAATCCAAAACAGGATCCTATCCGCGCTGGAAAAGGACGTGGTGCCCTGGCGCCAAACGTGGAACGGGCAGATGCCCATGAACTATGTGTCCAAAAAGCCCTACCGGGGCGTGAATGTTCTGTTGCTCTGGGGCGGAGAAACGCCTTATTACCTGACCTGGAATCAGGTGATGAAGCTGAAAGGGCAGGTCAAGCCGGAAGAGGCGAAGAATTACCAGTATGTTTACTGGTATGGGAAGGGGCAAGCCGTGGACGAGGAGACCCAAAAGGTTAAGTTCTTCACGCAGATGAAGAGCTATCGGGTATACAACCTGGCCCAGACCACCCTGCCCCTGCCGGAAAAGCATGAAAACCCCAAGCTTCGCAGCGCAGAAAGCATCGTGGACGGCTACGAAGACGGGCCCAATATCACAATATGCGCGTGCACCCCGTGTTATTCGCCGATGCTGGACGTGGTTAACATCCCGAGCATAGACGATTTCGAGTCCAGCTCCGAATATTACGGCACTCTGTTTCACGAGCTCGTGCACAGCACCGGGCACAAAGAACGCCTGGACCGCTTCAAGCACGGCTATTTCGGCGACAAAAACTACTCTGAAGAGGAACTTGTGGCGGAGATAGGGGCCTGCTACCTGAGGACAATGTGCGGTATCGACCCGGATAATGCCGACGTTAATGATAACTCCATTGCTTATATCAAGCATTGGCACGATCGGCTCAAGAGCGACCCCGCCATCATCAAACGCGCCATCCTGGCCTCGTCGAAAGCGGTCAAGCTAATCGCGGGGAACGTCTACGATGACGCCGGCGAGTAATGAGCATCACGTAGTAGCAGTAGCCGGCGGCGGTAAGACCACATTTCTTGTGGCTGAGATAAAAAAGGCTCTTGCGTTATCGTCGCAAGACCGCATCCTGGCTGTGACCTATACCAGAAACATGGCCAAAGAGTTGAAGAAAAAGATAGGTGTCCCGCTGAAATACTGCGGGACACTGCATCATATACTGTATCAACTCCTTGCTGAAAAATACCCCAACAAGTATAAGGCCATCGTGGCTGAGGCGGAAAACGCGGATATCGTCAACGACATCGGCCTGAGGCTCAAGGTAGCAGCCAACGATAAGCTGCTGGCTAAAGTGCTGACGGCAGAAGAATACCGGCTGTCCTATCCGGAGCGCCTGTTCAAAAAGCAATACCTGAAATACTGTGAGACGAACCGGATAATCTCGTATCCCCTGATAGAACTGTACGGCAGCAAGCTGATCGGCGAAGGGCAATGGGAATACCTGTTCGTGGACGAGTATCAGGACATGTCGCAGGACAATATACTGGTACTTAGGGGAATAACCGCTGAGCATAAGCTGTTCGTCTATGACCCCATGCAGTCTATCTATGGCTTCCGCGGCGCGCGGCCAGACTTGTTGCCGGCAAGCGACGAGATATTAGGCCGCTCCTATCGGTGCCCGTCCGCTATTGCGGACCTGGCCAATCACCTGCTCACGTTTACAAAAGATGCCTATCCGGTAAATATGGAGCCACGGCAGGAGGGCGGAGAACTCATAATAGTCCGGGAAACCGACAGCAAGGACCACTATTCCCAGTTACGGGAGCAAGTAGAGCTGCTGCTGCAGAAATACAGCCCTGGCGAAATCGCCATTCTTGGCCGCACAAATGTCATGCTGGAAGAGGCGCAAGCAAAGCTGGAGGGGCTGCCTCATCAGAAGATCTCTGCCAAGGTGCTGAGTTCTCAAGAGATGCTGGCGTTCAAATATCTACTGCGCATCATGGTGATGCCGGATGATTACAATGTCATCCGCTTTGCCAAGGCTGCCAAACTGATTACCAAGCAGGAGGCTGCCTTAAGTGATTACATCGATCCCTTGACCGGAACGGCAACCGTAAAGGGCTCATCCGCCGCCAAGTCGGTGCGCGAGATGGGTCTTTACCAAAACATCATGATCGCCATGAAAAACCGGCCTATGCCCGAAGCGGCGCGAATGATGATGGAGTTGATCCCCGGCCGGGACTGGATCATCGACGAGTGCGTGCACATAATCGAGTGGCTAAGCCTGTATTATGGGAAAGAATACGAAAAGCTGGAGAATGCGCTTTCGGAGATGGACACGGATGCCCTGGTAGGCACAGAGGATCGGATCAAGCTGATGACTGTCCACACCGCCAAGGGCCTTGAGTATAAAGCTGTTGTGATCGTGAATGTATACAACGGGAAATTTCCGCACTATAATGCCGACCCCATGGAAGAGCTGCGGCTATTTTACGTGGCGGTGACGCGGGCAAAGGAAACCCTGGTGATCTGCCAGGCAGGAAAACACACCTGGCTGGATAATTATTCTCAGCCGCTTATCGACCTAAAGGAGGAACCTGGTGAATGACGTTTATGTTGGCGGATTTCACGACGCCTATGACGGCAAGCAAGAGGTCAGCGTAGCCTACGTCGTCAAAAGCAATGTGGTAAACGCCGTCTCTACGGCTTATCAATACCTGGACAATAAATGCCGGATCAAACTCAACGACGAAGAGTTCGTCGGCACGCCTTACATGGGCAGGATGACCAAAAACAAGTATGTCTTCAGCATCATCTTCCCCAAAGAGGAAAACGCCGAGCCAGACGATCCTAACGCGCTTATGCGCCGGCTTTTGGTCATGTCCGGGTTGACGAACGTGTCAATGGAGCTGGAGGTCATCGAAGAAAACCGGGTCAAGCGCATCGACTCCCAGTTCTGGGAGAAGATCAAGAAAACGCTACGCGAGATGGCCAGCTATTCCGGATCCCCTGAAGAATGGGAGGATTACAAAGGCTACATAAAATCAGAATACGGCGTAAAGTTCGTGGTTGGCCCGTCCATGGAAGCGCAGGACGCTGAAATGTTTTATGACATGGCGCTGGAATACGCCCGGACCAACCAGATCCCCCTGCGGCGCAACGATCCGGTGCTGAAGGACATTGAAAACTATCTCGCGGCTTGCCGTCGGGAAAACAAATGCTGCGTATGCGGCAAAATGGTCTATGACAGTGCGGTGTACCCAGTATGTCAAGACCACTACGAGGAGCTTGTGGAGCACGGAAAAACCGCGTTCGAGCACAAACACAAGTTCTAGCCCTAGCCCGCCGGGCTGTGCCGCGATACCACAATAGCAAGCACGTCGCGGCATAACCCCTGATGTGAATGTATAATCCATCTGTGCACAGAAGGAGGCCTAATGAAGGCCATCTTCCCGTCTAAAGGTGCTCTAGTGTCATTGCTGCTGGCGGCGGTAAACTTCTTTTACGAGGTTTTCGCTCCGGACCAGACAAAGGTCATAGAGGCCAAGGGACCAGACGAAGAAGAACAAGAAGAAGACCAGCCCTTCGATTCGAATCACATGTAACCTACGATGCCCGGCGGGCATCTTTTTATCAAGGAGGCCAAATGCTCGTATCCCGAGGCAACCGAAAAATCGGGAAGGATACCCTGATCTTAAATTTACACACGGCCACAGACTGCGCTGCCAAAGATATGTGCCTGCTGCGCAATGTCTGCTATGCGTGGTCAAACGAAAGGATCAGGCCGACCGTCCTTGCCTTTCGCAAAAGACAGGATGAAATCTGGCGCAGTAACCCCGCCTCATATTTCATTGAGGAGTTTAAGAAACTTAAGCGGGGCGACATCAGATATATCCGTTTCCAAGAGGCGGGCGATTTTGAGGGACAAGCGGACCTGGACAAGCTCAGCGAGATAGCAGAGGGGCTTACGGCCCTGTTCTACTGCTATACATACACGTGTCGGTATGACCTGGACTTTAGCCATCACAGCAATAATCTGATCATCTCCGGCAGCGAATTTATGGTGGATAATATGTATGTGCCGCTGAAGACAGCGGCCTATAATCTGTTGCTGGAAGAATCACCGCACGCATTACGCTGTCCCGGCGACTGCCGACGCTGCACCCTGTGCAAGACAGGCGGCCAAAAGATTATCTACCAGAAAATACATTAGGAGAAAAAATGGAAAATCAAGATCCAATCCAGTTAGCCGCGCAAACGCGTGCCGTACCGGCTGAAGAGACGCATCGCGACTATAGCATGGGGCGAGACAAAGAGATGCTCACAATGGGCATTTACCACGATGCCATCAACCGCCTGATGGAAACCGCGATGCCGATTACGATCAGCATCCGGACAAAAGACCTTGAGGGAACGCCGCCTTACGCGCAGAATGAGGTGGCCAAGGTTGCCGGGGCCGAGAAATTGGTGCACCTGTACGTATTCCGCTCAGAGCGCACTAACGAAGGCCTGTTTTACTACCTGACCATGCTCCGGGAGGACCGGAAGTGCCTTATTTCGGACGGCGACATTAAGATACGGGACTGGCACTTGGTGCATTACCTTCAAAAGGGGCAGGAAATCCTAGACAGGACGGGCGCGAAATGACCAAAGAAGTCAAGCGGGTCATAAACCATATATTGGAGGTCTCGCAAAGAATGGTCCAGCGTGAATTGCCGATGGTGTCAGAGGCCATCCGCAGGATCAATGCCTGGATCTGGAACATTGACTACCGTGCCGCCCGTAAAATGGAAAAAGATGCCCAGGACGCATATGACGCTGAAAAAATAGCGGAACTAAAAAGGGAGATCGGCCGCATTAAAAAGGAGGGGTGATGCAATGCCACCCTTACAATATCAGGTACGAAAAATGCGCCACCTGCCCCAAGCTGGGGAAATGCGCGGTATTCGACAGCCTGAGCAACAAACAACTGGATGCCTACATGGAGTTCATATTGGATCATATACGCAGGTATCCGGAAAAATATACTTTAGGAGTAGTAATGGCAGAGACCAAGACGCCAAAAAACATACTATTGCTGGATGCCGCCCCGCCAAGGGATCGCTGGAAGACCCTGGCGGCTGTCAACGAGTTGAGCGACGCGGAGAAGCTTGCCCTGAAAGATAAGCATATCTACCAGGTAACCAAGAAATATCAGGTAAGATACAAGGTCGAACTCAAGGCGGTGCCGCTGGACAGCGAGGAGTCCGCACCAGCCAAGCCAAGGCGAAAAAATAGCCCGCCATCAGCAGGGGGCTAAGGGCGGGCGTTTGATGCGAGATGTAATGAAAACACACTCGTATGTAGCCCAATAATTGTCAAGGAGAATATGATGAAAAAGAACCCAAGCCCCCGCGATCTGCCCATGTATTGCACCGAACTGGCAGCAGAACTCGGCAAACTATGCGAGTATGTCCGGGAATACGATGATCTCCATCTAATATGGGAGGCCGCCAAAAGCCTGAATAAAGCCGCATCGGATGCCCTGGGCGATATCGCGGCAATGTGTGCGCAAAAAGGAGACGGTCATGTGGAAAAAGTTTAAAGACAAGATGCCGAAACCGGAAGTATCCATTCTAATTCGGAACCCCGAACTTCCGGGCGAGTATTATGGTGAGCTTTACTACGAGAGTGAGTGTGATGAGCTCAACAATGAGATTTATGATGTGCCGGGAATTGGTGTGCGGACATTAACCGGTATGATGGTATGCGATACCTACGACGAAGATTACGAGTGGCGATACGAGGCTGGAACGTTCGAGGCTGGAGACACCGTCCTGTATGATCCTGGTTGGGGCGATCGGAGACATGTTGGGCGCGTAGTGGACATAGGCATAGACTCGGTCTATGTACTTGATGCCAAGCGTAATGTGCTTTTATTGGACCCCGGCAAGCTTGAGCTGGTCAGTGTATACCTTCCGAGGAGGAAAAAATGAAAGGCAAGATAAACAAAGCGGGATACCTGCTTATATGGCGAAAGGCGAAAATGGTCGTTCAGGATTGCCCGTATGCCGGATTTAACGGGCAGTGCGGCGATCAGTGCCCGCTGTTTGGCGAGCCGGAGACCGTAAAACACCAGCACTTATCGACTGGACCAACAGGCGAAACTCACCTGTCGCTTTGCAATCGCACCTTGACATTTGAAGAACTCATAGATGAGAGGAAAAAATGAAAGCTAAGGAATACGTGGAAAAGTACGGGCCCCGCATCATGACCGGCGGCCCAGACGCAAGAGAAGCCATTGTAAATATGGGGGAAGAGCTTCTTCAAGAAATGGTCGAGATCAATAAAGTCCGGCACAAGTCGAACCAGATCCACACATCGGTGATAATCGAGATACTGGACAAATGGGATGCCATTGCCGCGCGCATCAATAAAGCAGGGAAAGCCGAACTTGTCGACAAGGACCTGCTCAGAAGATTAGAGACTCTCGCTCCCTATGTGGAAAACCACAAAAACGAGCAGGTGCTGCAACGCATGGGGCACACCGCCAGATCTTTTGGGGTCGGATCCGACAAGTGCTCCGAAATACTCGATGCGGCCATTGAATACACGAGGGCGCACCCAGCGCGCGGCAACAAATGAAAATCACTGTAGAGTTGAGCCCCGGGTTGTTGGGCACGTCGGTAAGCCGCATGGAGAAGCAAGCATCCGATATGGATGATACGGCCACTCCGGAAGAGATCGCAACGTATTTGTATAAGATTGCCGAGCAGCATCCCCTCCACGTTATGGCCTGGGAGATCGAAAAGCAGGGCAAGGTGATCGCCGGCACTTATCGCGGCGATAGCGAGACAGACTCTTATGCCGCCATGGAAAGCGACATATCTGCGCTTATGGAGGACTGATGGGCGATCAACATTACGAGCTTAACTTCATGCGCACAATCTTGCCGAAGCAGCTGTTGAAGGAAGTTTGCGTATCCTGCGCCCGTAATCCGGTGACATCACTGTGCAGCCTAATGGATATCCGCACGGAAATGGGACCAGGCTATCGGTGCGTGGCATATTGTGACAATTATAAACCGTATGTGTCGAGAGGAAAGCATGTCGCTGAGAAACCGCATCATCCAGATAACGACGATTCTGGTCGTCACTCTGTCCCTGTGGATAGCAGAGGCAATCAAAATAACAATAAGACTAACGAGGAAGAAACCATGAAATACAAAATATGGAAACTTGCCATAGGGCCATTCGAGGTATTTATGGCTGAAGGCGGAGAAAAGCGCGTGCAAATCACCACTGCGGGCGTGACCATGGAAATGCCTTGGGTATTAAAAGGCGAGGCCTTGGTGCTGAGCAAAATTAACTGCAACTATGCCGTGGAGATCAGGCCCGAAGATGAAAGCGAAATTATCTGCATATCCGGGGTGCTCTCCGGAGTCGACGCAACCGGGTATCACCTTGCGGTGCAGGAATACAGCTATGTGGGGCCCCGCGAAGACGGCGGCCTGCACTCGTTCGAGGGATTTCTGTTGAACCATGACGAGTATTTCCCTCGCAATCCAGCAGTTGGTGGGCTGACCCTGGGGCAAATCACAAAGCGCCTTAAAGATCATGTCATCGAGCAGGTGTTGCAGAAAGTGCAAGAGAGGATAAACGCATGACTGTGCAGTATCCTGACTATTTGATCCTTAAAAAGGAAGGCTGCACGGTCTTTTGGTGGAAGGAATACAACGGCACCTACAGCAGCGCGGACTATGCCCCTGAAGACGAGCAACCGTTTATCCTGCGATTAGATACTGGGCACGCCCATGCCGATATGGCGATTCGCGAGGCGCTGGAAGATAACTGGTTGTTGATTGACTGCAGCGGGTGTTTTGAGGTGTTTGCCAGCACTCCCGAAGTAGTGTTGTAGTATACAGATAGCGCAACCTACTTAAAGTAATAATAGCCCGAAACATTTCACAAAATATTTGACACTGGAGGTGTCGATGAAAATCTTATACCGATATTTCATGCGGGACGGGGACGTTGCTTATGCGCAGGTTCCCGTCCGCTATGACGACGACAACAATATGTTCGCTTTCACTGATGAGGAATCCTCGGATGTGCTGTTTTGGGGGTGTCCGGTTATGCAGGATAGCCCGCGTGCAAATGCCTATATTGAGTGCACCAGGTACAAACTTATATTGTCAGACAAAGAGTTCAATGATCTGCTGGAAATAGGCGGCATAGTGCGGGCAGGGGACGAGCAATGAGAAAGATTAACTGGATCTGCCCGTACTGCGGGCATAACAAAATCGTCTTGGTGACGAAAAGAGCCACCGTTTACACGCCCATTATCGGCATATACGACACACAGGACGAACCTGTGTTCGACTATGGCAAAGATGAGTTCGATGTTGAGGGCGATGGCGCCGCCTTCTATTCGTATGAATGCGGGATCTGTGGGCATGTCATAGCCGAAGGCCGCGACGAAGACTTCATTAAAGTGATAAAACACCTGATCCAGCCTCAAGAATATCCGCCCAATGCGCAGGTTGTTTGCGTCAAAGGAAAATAGTGCTTGACAGCACGGGGCTTCCGATGATGTTTGCCCCAGCGAGGTAAATGCGATGATGATAATAATCTCCCAAGCCGATTACATGAAGGCCACCGGCTGCACAGCCAGGCAACTCAAGTACAGGATCAAGGCCAATGTGCTGAGAACGGTGCAAATCCATCCCGGAATAGACTCGATAATCTATGAAACTAATGCGGTAGAGAATCCGTCAAAATCGGGCAGGAAATTAGTGGGATTACGTCCAAGTTTGAGTCAACTTATGGTCTCCGGGGTGGACTATCACACCCTAACTACAAATGCAACAGATACATCCGAAAGCAAGAAAACAGTAGTAATTGGGCAAGATAAGAGCGTGAATAGGGCGGGGATTGGGGACGAAATGGGCGAGATAGGGAATTGGCTGTTTGGGCTAGTGCAGGCAGATGCTGCTCTTTGCGAAGCCTTGGAGCGCGTGGGCAGAAAATCCTTGGTTACCCCGAAAATCACCGGCCACGTAAACCTGCACCGTCGTCTGCTCGCCAATCCCATCATGGACAGCCCCGTATTGGCCGCGTGCTTTGTGGAGCTCATGCTGCTGGCGAATCACCGGGGCGAGATTGAGCTTATGCACCCGACAAAACTGCTTAAGGCCCAGGGCGTCAAGCCCTATGCTGCGGCGTTGGCTACGCTGGAGAAAATACACGGCGTTATTACAACCGTCGCAACGTCCGACTGCATAAGGATTCGGATTCCCAAGTGGCTAGCATATCAGCCAGATACGAGCGATATAACCGCCGTGGTTATAAGGGATCGAGACAACCCCGACGTGGAAATAAAGGCAACCCCAGGCGATGATCACGATGCATCTTCCCCCACACCCCCATCTTCTAACACTATACTTACTAGTATTAGTAATATAATACCCAGCGAAGCTGGGTTTATGAATAAGGAGGATGAGATAAAAGAAGTAGGGGAAAACGGAAACGAAGAAAAGCCGGAGGTGAAAAAGAAAACGCGGAAAAGGCGGGAGCATAAAATCAAAATGCCTCGGGATCCGTACAAACTGGAGGATTTCGAGCCGCAATTCCGCCCATTCGTGGCGGGAGCCCACGAAGTATACGAATACTACAAGGGGAAAATCGGGGCGCCATCGGCCAGAATAACGGCTGTCGACAAGATCATCCCCCTGCTAATGATCCGGACCCGGGAAGAATTGATCTCGGCAATCGACAACTACTATGCCGACCACCGCAGAAGAGGCCATAAAGACAGCTATCTGCGCTCTGCGCAAAGCTTCTTTAACGACTTCTACGCAGGCTATCTTCCGGATGAGTTGCCGAGCAAACACATTGATGCCCCCCAGGAACGAAGGCGTAAAAAAGAGAACTCTCCAAATGTGGAAGTGATCAGAATGACCCCGAAAAAGGAGGGGGAATGAATTTTTTAGAAGCGATCGCCACCATTGATGCCGGCAACGTCATACACGATACATGGTACGATGTCTGGCTGATGATGGATAAGGTGGAGATATGCAGGGTAGACGGTATCCCGGTAAAGCTTACTCCCCAAAACTATCTGGCCGAGTGGAAAACATATGACGCCAAGCCCTTTATAAAGCCGGATAAACTGGGCGAAGTCGGAGAAATGTACTGGAGCCACTATCCCTCGGTAAGCAAGTGCGCAAGGCATTACAATGTCTCGCAGGAGAAAATGGCAGCCACCATGAAGCATTATACCATGCTGTGCAGGAAAGCCTATTATGACGGATTCCGCGTGATCGAGACACACGTCGTTAGCGGACACGTCAATGTTCTCTACGACATTAAGACGGATCGCGAGTTGGCTATTTTCATCCGCAACAAATATGCCGCAGACTATCCGAACAGATTCTTCCGGCACTTTGAGTGGCTGCTTGACCGGGATAGCTGCAACCGCGACCAAGAAGGCAAACCGGATTGCGTTAACCAAGACAATGCCTGGGTGGATGTCAACAGGCCCACCCACGGCAAGGACATGCCGTTCCACCAGTATGCGTGGCGGCAGACGGAGGCGCCGCGATGAACGCAAATACTTGGCACAGCTTCGACCAGGACAATATGCCCAGTGACGGAGATTACATAGCCAGGCTGGTTGTGCCTGGCCGGGTGGATAATCCGCAATACGTCAAGATGGTGATCCGTTCGGGCGCTTGCCTTAATCTAGACGCAAGCCTGGTAACGCACTATGTGAAACCGCCGGACACAAATGACAGCCGCGCATATCGTAAGGGCGACCTAACGTGGATATGCCCAAACTGCGGCAAATTCATAAGAGAACCGATCACCAACCACATCGACAATTTCTGCGAGTGTGGCATAGAGGTGTCAATGGAATGGCGAGACCATAGTGTCCATCCGCCAGTAGAGGACTAGGCGAATGGCGGGGACCTCCTGCCCCGCCTATTAAAAAAAGGAGATGCGAGATGAATCAAGAAGAAGCACGCACAAAAGCGTTAGAGATGCTGAAGCTGTATGAAAGCAAAATTACCAAGGGGCAGAGGCGCAATGTGGTACGAAGCAAAGAGGCAATAGTAAATATCCTGCTTAGGGAAGACGGGCCTGATGCTTATCGCAAAATAACAGAAGATATTGAGCGTTACGCAAACGCGATAGCAAAGGGGATCAGCGTGCCAATAGCGCCACTCACCTTTTTTAATAATTATGCCTACCACGAGAAATACATTTTTAATGTGGACAGCATAGGGCGCAAATGCATTGTCTGCGGCAAGCTAGCCAATGGGCACATAACCTGTTCGAGCCGCTGCTTAACGACGTACCGCAGAGAATCGAAAAGAAAGGGAAAACCAAGATTAGCCGTCTGCCCTGTCTGTGGCCGAACATTTGTGGCAAATGAATATAATTACAGGGGGAGAAAGTACTGTAGTGCCGTATGCCAACATACAGCAAGACTGCAAATGAAGAGGAAGGGCAACCAAAAAAGGCGGGAAAAACAAAAAAAAGACAACCCCCAATTGCAGCGCACGTGTAGAATATGCGGGAAAATCTATTATGAGAGCCGCAAAACAAAAGCGGGTAGAGTATATTGCAGCGAGGAATGCCGGTCAATCGCGCACGAAAAAATCTGCGCATGTTGCGGGAAACCGTTTCGAGCGGAGAAGCCTGACTATCGGTATTGCTCCCGATCATGCTCAGACGAAGGAGCACGGATATTTAGCAACAAGAGCGCGATTAAACAGGGCAGGGAAGAAAAAGAAAAAGCGAAAACGGCTGAATATCATGATAGGGAATCAAAAAAATGGGTTGGCGTGGGAGAGATATATGACGCCTACACAAAAAGAATAAGGCCACTACCAAAAGGTTGGTTCAAGTACGAAATAACACCATTGATAAAACGCATATTAGATAAGGGTTATGCAGTGGGCGATTTGATGGATGCAATCAGTAAATATGAGCTCGATATCCAGAATGGAGACAATATCCGCGAGCCCCACCAGATATTCTTTGGAAAAGAATGGATGATGTACAGAAAATACCTCAGCTCGGATTCCATAAGAAGGGCGAAAGAACTACGCAAAAAAGGGGAAGAAAATAATTCCAGCCCAATGCCTGAGGTCAAACTCCCCCCAAAAGAGGATAAATCGATGAAGGGAGCAAACGAAGAGCCGCAGCCCAACATAATTGAGAGCGAGCCACAGCCCAGCCTGCTTGAAGCCCTGATCAAGGAATTCGAGAACGCGTCCCTGAAAGAGAAGCTGGAGTTTACCTCTCATCTACTGCCCCAGTATGCCGATGACGACAGCACCGAGCTCATAGACGCGTACGAAAAGGCATATCCCGACAGCCCCCTTAAGCACGTTAAAAGGGGGGATACCGTGATCCACATAATGTACGGAGATGCAACGGTAATGGACGTTACTGATAGCGAGATCAAGGTATCTGCGATTAGCGCGGGGGAGCACAGCATAGTTGATACCTTACAGAGAGATGGAATAAAATTCGGCGGCAACCGGCTGCAGAGAATTCTGTACGCAGACATCGACGACTTGCAAGACTTTATCGGGACAGAAGACATACGGGCCATCCAAGTCCCCGTGGAACACTGGCTCTACTGTCTTAATAAACTAGTCAGGGAAGACGGGCCGCCCAGGAGGAATAGTGCAAAATGACACCAACAGATGGGATGAAGCGAAACGTATATATGACGAGTACGTAGGTCGGATCAAATACTGCGACGCCCCAGTCGAAGCGGCCACGTCGATCTACCATATATTGGCGGGCGAAATTACGCCGCCTGAGCTGATACATGCGATAGACAAATACGAAGAAAAAATCCAGTCTTGCGCCGTTAACCGCGTCAGCCCCGACGTTTTCTTTGGCGAGGCCGGCATATACAAAGAGTATCTACAACCGGAACCGGTGCCAGAGGAACAAAGCAAGGACGCCGAACCCAAGCACTTCAAGGGGCAGGTAAAACACATATGCAAGAACCCTGAGTGCAAAAAGGAGTTTTGGGCTTACGAGGCGGAACACAGGCAATACTGCAGCGTCGAATGCCGCGTAAAAGCTACATCTGCAAATACAGAACACACGTGCCCGGCATGCGGACAGGACTTTCTTGGGTATGGTTGCCAGAAGTATTGCGGTGATTGCAAAGCAAAGTACTCACAAACATACTTAACTAGGCATTATGGCCCAAGTAGCCAGTTAACAGATAAGACTTGTCCGGAATGCGGAAAGGCCCTTCACGGGAAGGGGAAATATCAAACATATTGCTCACAGTCTTGCGCGACAAAGGCAATGTGGGCGAAAAAGAAAGGAGAAGGAGTAAAAGTTATGCCAAAAGTCGAGCTAATGCCTGGAGATGCGGCCAGGAACATCTATGACATGTATGTCATGGACTTCCATGCGAAAGGAGATCGCGACAAGGCGATCGCACAAATCGATAAAGCGCTGACTCGATACACAGACGATGCGCTGACCGTGGCAATGATCAACTACGAGCGCGTTCACGACCAAGACTCCAAGGCGCTAACCCCCGAAGCATTTTATGGCCCGCCGTATGTTAAATCTAAAAGGGCCGTGTTTGAGATATTCCTCCCCGAAGAAATGCGTTTACCCGGTGACTACGCGCTACCACATTGCTATACAAAAGAGTGTCCAGAATGCGGCAAAACATTCGATACCGCTGTGTGCCAACAGATTTACTGTAGCGAGAAATGTGCAGCCGCGCGCGACGACAAAAACAGGAGCAAAAAGCCCCAACAGAAAGCGCAACCACCAAGCCAAGCCATATTACAACCTATCAAAAAGGAGACACCAATGCAAGAGAAAGCATACCCGATAATGGAAGCCTTGCAGGACGAGTTCACCAAAGCACCCATGGAACTCAAGATCAAGTTCATTACAACCCTGCTGCCGCAGACCGACGTGCCCAGGCAGGCCGAGATATACAAGCAGGAATACCCCGAATACCTGATGCCCGATCTTGGCATCGGCAGCCGGGTCTATCATCCGTATCACGGGGTCATCGAGATCGATGCGGAAGCCGGCCAGTATCTGGCGGCTCATGTCGACGGCAAGGCCATCATGTTCGACCGCAACGGAGTGCTCAAGGACGCGCCTCAGGTGGGGCGGCTGATCTTCTCCGATAGGGAAGAATACAACGCCTATATGGACGAAAAGGAAGAGGCGCGCCGGAAGGCAAAGCTCGACAAGAAAGCCAAGAAAGAAGGAGGCAAGAAATGACCCAAGCAACTGAACGTGTGCCCCTCGGACTCGAACTGCCCGACCTGACCGACGGCTACGGCGACATCTGCGGCACCAGCCGTTACCATCAACATCCCGATGGCGTCCTGATCTATACGGACGGAATCGCCGACATGTGCCGGAAACTGCAATGTAATTGGCTACTCAACAGGCTCCACAAGATCCTGTCCGACGACTACAGCAAGGAATTCCCAATTCATTACTGGACCCTGGTGGCTAAGGACAAAAAGGCTACCATGTATATGCAGCTTAACGACGACGAAATTCCCAAGATAATCGAAGATATCGGCACCGTCGACCTGCCCGACGGCAAAATCCAATTCCGCGGGAACTGGGATGAGCTGTACGGCAACAAGGTATTCATCGCCGGCCTGTACATAGAAGGCTGAGCAAGTTGGTGGCCTGCCTTCGGCATAATCCCTTCCGTGCCGTTGGCGGGCCTATTAATAAGGAGTTGGCTAATGACCATGATGTTACGAGCCTATAAAACCGAAATAAAGCCCACGCCCGAACAGGCTAACAAAATCAACCGCACCATTGGTGTGTGCCGGTTTATCTATAACCTGTTCCTGAGCAAAAATGAAGAGCTACACAAAGCCG